>Ga0209589_1000523_pt1 | contig 54768 bp, 27 predicted proteins | sample CowpeawhiteBW_FD_187525 | JGI IMG/M metagenome (GOLD analysis project Ga0209589, IMG submission 187525) | Root nodule microbial communities of legume samples collected from California USA - Cow pea white BW (SPAdes) (version 2) | ecosystem: Host-associated > Plants > Roots > Nodule | place: USA...
AAAAAAAAAAAAAAAAAGTCATTCTAAGAAGGAAAATAAGTCTTTTTTTAAACCTAAAATATTTTTAGGTCATGTGTTTCTCTGAGTTTTATTTTTAGAAATGAGAATGCTTAATTAATTTGTTTTTATAATATTCCTTATAACCATGGTTCGTTTTATAAAAATTAAATAAGTTTTATAGAAAATATAAGTTATTTATTGTAAAAAGCAGTACAAAAATACTTTAAATATAATTTAAAGAGGTTTATATGAAGAATATATTAGCATGAAATATAATGTTATTTTTAGATTTAGTGTAGAAAAATAAATTATATATATGAATTGAATATAATAACTTGTGGTTGATAATAAACTAAGACAAATTCTATTTCCTTCTTTCCTTACTTATAACTGTGATTTTATGAAAATTTTATAAATTGTGTTTAACTAAATTTGTATTTAAAATAACTTTCAAAAATATTATGTGATGCGAATCATAATTCTTTTAACAATACAATAGGAAGTAATTGTTCATCCCATCCTTTTTCTTTAAGTATGTCTCAATATTCTTTTATTTATATATATATATATATATATAATAAATATATTGCTGTATGGAATTTGAATATTTTACTAAAATAGTAATTTTAATTAAATTTTAAGATAAAAATATTTAAATATTTTTATTTGTTTTTCGTTTTTTGTTTTTTTGTTTTTTTTTAACAAAATCCTTCACTTACATACCACTTCATCATTTAATTTATTTTAAAAAATTATTTCTTATAAAATTGTTTTTTATTTTTTATTTTTTTAATTATTTGATTAATAAATTAAAATTTAAATATTAAAAAAATACACTTTAGCAACATGTACAAATACAAATAAAACATATTTTAAGAAAACAGAAGAAAAATCAATAATTTTATACATCTTGATTACAGAAAAAAAAAACAATATTATAATTGCTTACCAATATCAAAGATAAAGATTACCTTGCAATATTCATAAAGATACATTTAACTTACAGTAAAAAAAGGAAATAATATATTAAGGATATCTTATAAAACAAATACAACCATTTGGACAATTTAACATAATAACTTTTTAATTACATTTCATTTATTCTTTAATATAAATTATTAGTATATTACTATATTATCAGAATAAAAAGGATGTATTTTGTTTTATATCAATCTCATGTATAAATTTTATATATATATATATTATAACATGGTTATTGTTCGAAAGTGAGTTATTTATAAAAGCTTTCCTTATATATCATTTTTATGAGAATTATTTATTATGTTTTATCTTAAGTAGTAAATAATATTTGAGAGTTTTATCTGAAAAAATAGACTAGTTAGACATAAATGACTTTATATTCGTGATCTCAATAGTAATAGTACTTTTGTATATTTAATGTTCAATATTATCAGTAAAACACTTTTGAATATTTATTAAAAAAAATAATAAGATCCAGTAATTGAAACAAATTAGTATTAAAATGTGTATCTTCGAGTTATACAATTAATTTATCATTAGACAACATAACATTTTTACACAAAAAGAAGTCTCCTATTATATTCAACTCTTAATTTAAAAATTAAGTAAGAATAATATCTGTGATGATGATTTTTTCTTTTCAATTCAAAGCAAACTCTTGTAATAAACGCATATTAGAAACATTGATAGAATTATTATTTTAAATGTGAAAGCACAACAATCACAAGTTTAATTTTTCCAAAATAAATTTTCAGACAAATCAAAATAACATATTATGGTATAAAAGGATACAAAAATGTAATGTTTTATTACTTTTTAACAATCATATTATTAAATGTAATATTTTAATATCGTTCGTAAGCTTGTAATACACGTATAGTAATATTGGTTTTTTTAAAAGTTACTACTTTATAAACTATTTCATTTTATTAAAAAAAATATCTAAATTTCATAATATCATGTATGCTATAAGTAAACATTAAATAAAATTTCAATTTGAAAAATATGCATATATTTTATGTTTTGTATATATGACGATTGAAAATAATTCAAACAAGTTAGGTTTAATATAGTAACAATATATATATATATATATATATATATATATATATATATATATTACAAGTTTCTTTGTTATTCTATTAAATACAAGGGGGAAAACTAAAGTCTCCTTCCAAAAGAATTTAGAAGACGAATTAGTTTTTATTTTATTACTCTGGTTTTTTCACAACTTTTCTTTTTTTTTTAATTCATGTTTTGGCAGTTTGCTCTTATATGTGTCTGTTTATGTTTTGTTTGTTTAAGTAAAAGTAAGATATGTCCTTTGATTAATCAGAATGACAATAATGAGAAACATTAGGTATTCAAAAACTTTTTAAAAATATCATTTTGACTAATACATCTAATCAAAAGTGGGGTTTATAAGGTTTTATGTTTTCAAGAATACAACTAATAAACTAAATAATTAAAGCATGAGAATATGCAAATAGCATAGAATTACATTAATAGTGCCGGCAATGGAATATTAGTGGACCTGGTCCAAGTCATCAACACACACATTCCATTTTTTTTTTATCCTATGTTTCTATCCAATAGTCCTATGCCACACAATTATAAACACTCTTTCTCTTTGATCCTTTCTCCCTCATATTTTTATTTTTTATTTTTCATGCGTTCTACATTTGCACATGAAGCAATGCCATGTGGAACTATGAGTAGATGATAATAATATTCTATAAGCTATCTGTACATGCATTGTAAGTTATTAGAATAGGATGAAGTTAGGTTTATCTTTCGACATATGTCAAATGAATCAAACTACGCAAATAAAGAAAAAAAAAAGTTGATTTTGTAAATGTCAAGAAAAAAATGTCTTGCTAAATAATTTATCACACTTTGTTAAGCTTGTCTGAATTAGTTATACAAAATTACGGCACATGTACACCATTCTTCTTATGTAAATATAGTTCATGTATAAGAAATATTTTTCTTAAAACTTGGATGCAAGTTAAATGAATGTATTATATATATATATATATATATATATATATATATATATATATATATATATATATATATTCAGCTTTGGTTTTAGTATGATTTGTTCCATTCCATTTTCAATATGTGAATAATGTGGTAAAAGAAAATACTTAAAAAAATAAATGAAAGAAAAGTAATGTGTGAAAGTGGAATCTATAAATCAATCCATTAGAGATGGTAAAGTAAGTTGAGTCTACGGACCAATTCACCAATCTTACAGAATAGAAATGATCGGAATCGAATTTGTAAACTCGTCAACTTGAAGTAACCCGGTCTACTAAACCTATCACAACGTGTTGGGCCACAAGCGTAACAAGACCCGCTAGCTCATGTTATTACGTGGGGGTGTTATTTTGTCCACCACACAACACATGCATCAATACCTCAACACAATAAATCAACAATAAGGAAACACAAACACAAACAAGAACGAGGGTTTTGGCAAATCCCATCATGCCCACCCATCTTCTCATATTGACGAATCCCACACCATCTTCTCATAGCATAGCAAGGTAAAGTTATTCAGAGTAGAGCGGAGCAAGGAGGTGCCACCAACAAGTTCATTATTTGGATTTTCGCTTGATTCGGTAGAATACTTTTGCCCTTGATTTGTGTATAATTTAGTCTTGTGCTCTTTCGAAAATTTGTACATCTCAGTAACATCATTGTGCAATGATATTGAAGTTGTTTATTTGTTATTCATTTTTAATCATGAAAAGACTGGATCGACCCATATAAAAAGAATTGGAAAATGAAGAAAGAGAAAATAAAAAATTGGCGGGTCAGCTTGTTAGCCCACCGAGTGGCAGAATGAGCTACTATTTTCAACCCGATTTATGTAGTCAAGTTGACTTATCCGAACTCGACTTTGGCGGGTCAATAACAGGTCGAGCCAAAATAAGTCGGGCTAACCCATTTCAACATCCTGCAGTCTGTTATAGTTTGCTAAAATTTACGGAAGATGTTAAAGTTTTCAATCCGTTAATCAATTTTGGTATATTCCTTCTAACCTATCAAATGGTATGTTGATCATTTAAAAGATAAAAAATACACCCATAATTGATTATAAATTTCAAAAACATTTATTGTTAGTATAATTAATTATGTATGCAATATAATAGATTATGTTGTATATTTATGTAAAAAAATTTAGATAATAGGATGGAAAACTCTATCCTCTTTCATTATTGTTCTTTTTTCTACACATTTATGTGAGTCATAGCTTATTTTCCGCTTCTTCTTATATTCATTCTCTCTCCTTCCGTAGTTAATTTCAAACCAGCCACAAAGGGAAATGTTTGGATTTCCAAATAATTTCATTGGGTTTTTATCATTAATGTAAAAATTTTTAACTAGTATCAAATTCTGAACACTATAATAATTCTCTTGCCTCATTTGTATCCTTGCACTGCATTTTAATTGTCTGATGTACATGGAATGGTTTCGACAAAGTTTAATAAATAAATTTTATTTCAATAAGAAATTTAGCATTTAAAAGATTTGTGTAAGAAAAAAAAAATGTGGTACAAAGGATTTAAGCAAAAAACTCTCTAAGCAAGGGATAGCAAGTCTCATTTACAAAAGTGAGAAAGGACAAACTTTTCTAAAACTACACACCATTTTCTTTACAAGATGTTAAGATTGTGTAGAATAAAATACATATTAATAGAGATGAAAAATTAAGGATGATCCGAATAATCTATGTTTATAGGTAAAGTTAGAGTTACATTTTTTTAAAAAAATCTAACCAACCTAGATTAGGCTTCTTAAACATAATTATTTAAAAGTGTCAATCACTTGATATAGCTTGGCTTTCATTAAATATTTTAAATTACATATTAAATTAACTGTTCTTCATCCGAAAGATTTGGATCATATATGTAATGAATAAACAGGTAAAGATTAACTTTTTATCTATTTTTATTGAAGATCAATGAGATTGAACATAAAGTTAAGTTTAACCAACAAATTTATTTCAAAAGAAACTCAAATAGAATTAACGATTTTCACACTCTAGCCATTGAAGTATCATTTTCTCTAGTTTGATCACAAATTTGAATAAACGGCAAGTGGTAGGTCATATTATATCCTAAATTACTTGAGTATTGACCATGTCATGATCGACATTAATATGGCCGAGGATTCAATAAATATGTTCATGGCCCAATTGACCCTCCAAACAATGAATTCAGACAGTGGCACTTCCTTCTTCTGCACCTTAATTCATTTTTTCCACGTAAAAAATGAATACAGATGTTGATACACTTGGAAGGTTTCTATTAATAAGATTTCAGATCAAAGGTTCGTACATTAATTTTTGCGACTTTCCATTTTTGCATAAAGGTGACAACTGTGACCAATGATGCTTGCATTTGGAGCTAAAAAAAGTAAAGTATTTCTGCGTAGTTGCAATTCTGCATGCTTGCCATGGCGAATCTAGAACGGAACATAATAATGGCAAAGGCATGTTTTTGGCACATAACAATTCCTTGGTCGCTTTCTCCTTAATTAGATCGTCTCATTATTACACTTATTTTATTTTTTATAATGTAAACATTTATTTCTCAAACTTAATAATTCTAAAATAGTTAGTAACGAGACCACAAATGTCTTTTTACCATGTTCTATTTCATATATATATACTTCATTATTTGAAGATTGAAATATATCATAAAACTCTTGATATCGAGGGCTATAATTCTATCTTATTAACTTTTTTAATAGAGTAAGTTCATCTTGTATCACTCTTTTTGATTTTTTAAGGAATTTGTTGTATGTGTGGGATGTTTTGGACTTGCATGTGACGTTCAAGGGCTCTAACACTATTACAAAAACTCATATTTTCAATCAATTTTGTTTTGGATTTTTTTGTAGGAAATATTTATAAATTTTGTTATGAAAAAAAAAATTGTAGGAAATTGCTGCAAATATTTTTGCAAAACATTTTATATAAAACACTTTTCACAACAAATTTTGTAGGAAATACTTACGAAATTTATAATTTTGTATGAAATAATTACTCATAAAGGAATTATTTACAAATTAAGATTCTTATAAAAGATGGCAGGAAAAAGTATTTTCTTCCAATTTTTTTTAACAAATTTGCAATAAAATTTTCATGTAATATGAAAATTTTTAATAGTATAAGTGAATTTTTGTTTGATTAGGATTGGTATAGTATGATCAAATCATTGCTGTAAGTTGTTTGTGTGTAAATATTATTTCCTGTGCAAATAGAGGTCTTTGCACTATGCCAAAATTATTAATAGACAATACCATTTAGATGACACTTATTTAATTAAATACTATAAATCAAAACATGAAACAAAATGACAATGCTTTATTTAATAAATCCCATAAAAAATAGTATACATAAATAGTGTTTTAGCTGAAAGGAACTATCTATATTTCATTTATACCTTTTTTTAAAATAATAATTTTAGGTAAATCAATATAGAGGTTTGTAGAGTTAAGCATCATGCATCGTAATATTCATAGATAGCTTGTAAGTAAAAAAGTGTTGTCTATTTTAAGAGATTTTTCCGGTCTCATTTTCATTAAAAAGAAGTTTCAACACTCCACTCTCACTCACATGGTTCAGCTTTGCTACAGACTCTCACTCTCGTATTTTTTCCTCGTTCGTCCACTGAAAATGTTGGTAAGTTTAGGGTTTTGATCATTTCGAGCATTTTTTTATTTCACATTCCTTATTTGTTCAGTGAAAATTTTTTATTTAGGATTTTGATTTTTTAGCATTTTTTATTTTCCATCTTGGTTTCTACATTTTAATTTCGCGTTACTTGTTCATGCACTAAGGTATTCTAGAGATTTTTCTATTTGGAAGGACAATCTAAATAACGTTTGGATTTCCTTGTCATTCTCGCTTTCGTCCACTATTAATGTTGTACGAGAAGAAGTAATCAAACTTTAGATTTTTTTATTCTACATTTTGATTCAACGATTTCGTTATAGGTGAAGTTTGGAGAATGATAAAATTTAGGTGAATAAACGGGCCAACTAAGCACCATTTGCTTGGAGGATTGATGTGACTCAATGAATATGAGTCACATTAATGACAATGATTTGCTCCTCTTTATCAAGCAATAGAGAACACAACAAAGCCATGACTCCATTTGAATAGGTTCCTGGGAGTATGGGCTTGATTCTATAGTGTCCAAAACAAGCCAAAGACAATGATTGTGAGTATTACATTTGTCGTTATATGAAGGAAATTATCACATACTGTGAAGGAGAGATAATTCCAATAAAGTTGAGTTATCTTAATTGTATATATAATTCATTTCTAGTAAAATTTTAATTGAATTATTTTTTTTTCTTTATTGTAGTATTTTCCTAGTTGTAAATATTCTGACAATCAAATCATTGAAGTTAAAGAAGATTGATGTTTTTATCTCATTAGTAAATGCTCATTATAAATATGTTATGGTTGTATATTGCCTTATAAAACAATGTAATTGTTCATGTTGATTTGAATCTCTACATTTCATTTTAATGTTGTATCTAGTTGATGACAAGTAAAATTTATATTGATCGCATGATCAATTGGCTATGGAATATTCTAAGACTATGTTAGGTTGATATATACATTACCTATACACTATTTTCGACTATGATTGATCTTGTTACTTTATTTGTTTTTGTACTACAACTTTTGTTTTGACTTGATGGAGTTATATGTTGATCCTTAGTTCTATTGGTTTTGGTTGTTTTTTACATGAAAAGAGTTTGTTGATGGTAAACTTAGACTACATCCATGGATATGTTTCAAATTTTTGCATCTATTTCACATTTATTATGCAATTTTGGTTTTTATTTGGTTACTTGGCTACAATAAGTTGTTGTAACTTTGTTCCAGTTTATCCACTACATGGTTTTAATTCTCATGTATGGTTTGGACGATCTTTATTATGATAGTGTGGGCTTGTTAGTTTCGTAAATTGGTTGTTCTATTGGTTTAGTCTTTGGTTAATTAATGTGTTAGTTCAAGCTTGTATTGATGTTTTGTTACTAATTTGTGACTTGATATTGGTTAGCTACTTTCAATTGATATATATATATATATATATATATATATATATATATATATATATATATATATATATATATATATATATACTAGAAACTTTTAATTTTTTATTTATTCTAATTGTTTGACTTGTTGAAATTCATTCACATCTCTAAAATATTTTTCGTCTTGTCACAACTTTTATGTAATTATGCTCAAATGAATGTCAATTAAATATTTTTTTATATTTAACATTTGAATCTTTATACTCTTTTTTAATATTTTTATTTATTGTTATTTTCTTTTCACATGAAAATGTTTAACATTCTCAATTTAAGTGTTCAATAACATAAATGTTTCATTTACTAGGTAATATGAAAATTTTATCTGTTTTATTTTATTATTATTAATTTTTGTTTAATTTGAAGAATTATTTTGTTTTGCTAAAACAAATTTTATTATCTCCTGGCCATCGACTAGGTTGTTATTTCAAAAGTTTGTTTAGATTTAAGGTATTTTTCATCTTATCATATCCTTAATTATACATTTGTTGTTTATTATTATCATATAGAATACTATTTTGATATTTTTATATAATTATTTTTATTTTCTAACTCATTATCATATGTCTAATGTTATCACTATAATTATATAAATAAATTTAAGGTGTATAAATAAACTTATCATAACTTTTATTAGTGTAAAAAAAAAGATTTCACTAGAATTTAAAAAATTAAAGTAAACAAATATTTAATTTATTTTTTAATTTGAATATTTGTTTTTTCTTTTTTATTTTTTAAAAATATTTTTAAATTTTATCAACTAGATTTTTACAAATATAATAAATATTTTGATTCTCATCAAATTTTATTTGATTTTATAATTTAAAATTAATACAATTATAACTACTTTATAAAATTTTATTTGATATTGTAATTTAAAATTAATACATTTATAATTACTTTCTAAATGTTTGATATTGAAAAATTGAATATTTAGTAATATTATATTTTTTTATTATAAATTTTTATTATTTTATAATAATTAATTAATTAATATTAAAACGATAAAAAAATACTACATGTATATTAAATACGAATGTAAATCCATTACTCGGTTATAAGAACAAAAATTTAATACTCATTAAATGTTTGTTTATGAGAATCAGGATAAAAAAAATTTCTCTGAAAATAAACATAGGATGACAGTGAAATTCATCTCAGCTCTATGCTGTCGGTTACCATCTCACATGTATATAATCCGTAATGTTTTGACTTAAATGTTATTCTGAACTATTTATATGTAACCTGGCTTAATGTTCAGATCAATTATTTATTGGTTTAAAAAAAAATTAAAGGTATTGAGTAAGGTCGAAGAATGTTTCTATTATGAGATTATTAGTTTCCAAAACATCCCCAAATGAGATGATTAGTTTCCAAAACATCCCCAATCAAAAACACCCAAAAACATCCTTATCAATGCGGAGTGGAGTGATACTAGTAAACTCCCAAGCTCCAGGGTGCTTTGCCTTCTTACACACAACGGAACCCACACCCTTTTCAACCAAAAACTTAGGCAGATCCTTACCCTGTTGCATCCAGCCATGGCTTCTATGTCTATCAACTTTCTCAGAGACCATAGAGTAGGGCCGTATGATGCACTGCTGAAGCCGAGCTTTCGCCCTCCCATTTGGAAGAACTTTCGTAATTCCCATCTGGGTATGCTTGATCCGTGCTTCTTTGCATGTTTCCCTATCACGGGGTCTTTCTTTCCCTTGTTGATAAGCTTCGTATTCTTGTTTGTCTTTATAGAAGTGAAAGGCCACTTTAATCTGTCTGAGAGCGGAAGAAGGTGCGCAATTCGAAGCGACTTGCGAGGTCCAGTTGGTGCTACTGTAGATTTTCCCTTAACCCTTCAAGGGTCTAGAAGAAGGTAATATTTTAACTAGTCTCTGATTCCAAAGTTAATATATGCTTATGGTGTTCGGTTTATTGAAGAATGGTGTACAAGCTTTTAGACCAGTGCCAAATGCTGGGACTGTTCTGAGGAGGGAATTGTGGGAATGGAATCGATACAGCCACACTACTTGCGGGCTTTGATGAAATTGAAATTCTTTCCTGAGAAGCAAGATAGGTGTAGGCCCCCCCAAATTGTTAGAATTTAGAATCTGTTGGTTTATCTCAAAATAATTTGCAAAAGTGGGAAACTTTACAGCTGTTATCTTAGAGTATCCGGGGGAGCTTCTGTCAACCATTATTGTGCGGATGAAGTTCTGCAATCATGGGTTTAGGAAAGGTTTCTAATTGTTAAGTTCCAAGAAGGCAATTGCTCTTCTTGCACGTGCATGGAATCTTTGATTGGGTTTATTTGCAAGTGAAGGTATGTGCCTTTGGCAAAATGTTTTCGATTCTTCTATTTTAAAGAAGGTATGAAGGAATGGGGAAAAGAGGAAAACTGGAAAAGGCTAAACAAAACTGTGAGTGGCAACTGTAACCACTTGTGAAATAGTAAACGTTGTACTAGCGCTTTTTTTTATATCTTGCTTTTCAGCTGACAATGATATCCACGCAACTAAAGTCGCTAAATTTCTTATAATGAAAATGAAGGCGTATTAGATTCCATACTGGAAAAATGAAATGAGTCATATTTATTGTTCAGAATTTTAATTCCTGTGTTACAGACAATAAACAGAGGCTTCTCAATGTACTACTTTATATTGAGCAAGATGGTCAATTTTTTTCCTTCAACTCTCTATTGGATTTGCAAATTATTTACCTTTAATGAAACACTAAGTTACTTGACCTCAGAACAAATTGTTTTATAGAGGAATGTTCAAGCGCTTAATGTGAAAAAGGCTGTCAAATCTTGATATCCTGAGCCTTTTTAAGAAAATAAATCCACAGAAGTATTTGCAGTGAATGATGAAGCAACAATTTCTATGAAGAAGAAACAGTATACGCTTGTATTGAAAAGAAAAGAAAAAAGAACCCGTGCTCCCTCTCACATTTCCAAAAGTTGTTTTTATTGATGTGTTTGGAATAACAATTTGCCAATGATTAACATATAAGCAGAATCTGTAAGTAATCTTTTGATCAATTTTTGGGTGCTTGAACTTTGACTTTCTCATTCTTGATTTTAAGTGCTAGTATCTTATTTGTTGCTATGCTTAGGAACTCTCAAATATGTAACAAGGCTACTACAGACATATCTGGAGATATTCCTGAAAGTGCTGGTGAGTTGAGCCAGTACGAGAAAGTGATTGAAACCTTAACAATTCTTTTTCCTGTTTGGGTGAGCTCGATAGTTCTTCAATATAGCATCTCAATTTTTCTATTTTTTGTGATGGTCTGTAGTTTGAGAGTTTGCTAACTTGAATGAGCAGGTCATCTTGGGGGCTATTATCGGCATCTACAAGCCAACTGCTGTAATTACTCTGATTTTTTCAGCTATGTACATGGTTGAGTGGAAATATGTTGATTAACTGATGTGAAATTATGGCTCTATTCCAGGTAACTTGGTTGGATAAAGATCTTTTTACTCTTGGCTTGGGTTTCCTCATGCTCTCTATGGGCTTGACATTGACATTTGAGGATTTCAGACGGTGTCTGCGAAATCCGTGGACTGTAAGTGAAGATAACTGATACTTAAAGGAAAATTCATTTGTTTTTTCTTCTTTTAAATGTTAATGATTTTGTTTTTGCAGGTGGGTGTTGGGTTTCTTGCACAGTATTTGATTAAACCCATGCTAGGCTTTGCCATTGTAATGGTATTTTTTGTTATTACCTGAGCTCTTCCCTGCTTCTTTGCTTTGTTTAGATCAGCTCTTGAAAAGTGTTACATTCTCTTCTCTTTTTTTTTTTCATACTGCCTCATGATATTACTGTCAAAAACATTTTGTCATGGTAATGGTTAATTGATTATTTTTCATCTTAGTTTATTTATAGAAAATTCTAAATTTGATATTATCTTTTAATAAGTGCTTCTGTGTTTGCTTAATCAAAGAATTAAAGATATCTTTTTGATAATATGAAAATGATGATATTGGCTGTGTGTTGGTTGTTTGTCCCTTGATTCTGTTGTCAATAATATTGTAAGCTGAGACAAAGTCTACGCTATATTTCCAAGATGTCCTATATCTTTGACAAGGTTATTCTTATCTATTCCAGTGGAGTGGCAGAGTTTTCTTTCATGACAGGACTAAAATTAGAAGCCTGAGATTTTTTTTTTAAAATATTATAAACATATAGGCTTTGTCGAGCTTAATGTAAACTATTTGTGATACTTCTTGAGCATAATAATGTAACTAAAGCTTTAATTTTTTTGATCATCAGGGCTTCCCTCTCAATTTTGTATCCTTATTAAGATATATGATCAATGAGAATTATGCTGAAGTCATCTGTAGTTTCCATGAATGTGGGTGTGGGACTCAGTATAGGAATATTCATTTCTTTAGGTCAATTTTGGGATCTGCAATTGCTTGTTCTGATAATGGTTGCAGATATAGAGGCTGTAGTTCAATACCTATGGTTGTTTTGTCTGTCACTTTTGTTTACTAGTCCTGTTATTTTTTATCTCTCTTTATAATTGGATCCCAAAATTTCTAATTTGCAATTTATCCTGTTATGATAAATTATCCATCATAAGAACTAACGTCAATATCTGATTCCCAGACTCTAAAACTTTCAGCTCCTCTCGCAACTGGTCTTATTCTGGTCTCATGTTGTCCTGGAGGTCAGGCATCAAATGTTGCAACATTCATATCCAAGGGAAATGTTGCACTGTCTGTTCTTATGACAACGTATGTTTAACATGCATTCCCTGGTTTGTTTGTCTTTCTAAATTATATTTTATGTTATACTCGAAGCTTAATATTTATATGATAATTAATGTTGCTTTTAGAAAATTTTAGTGATTTCTGTAATCTACATCCTCGTCACTACTTGCATTTGTAGAACATATTTTCGCTGCTGTCTCTCTTCCAATCTGTAAATTTTGTCATTTAAATTGAAAAAATAATTTTTTTATTTGATTAAAGATTGATAACATACAAATAATCTGTAAATAATGAATACATTAGCAAGTGGTACTAATTACTAATTTCTTATTTGTCAATTGCCTGTACACTAAAATGTGAGTTTCTAGTCCTTGTTGAAATTTCTTTCAAAAGGTGGCTTTCTTACAACTTGAAAGGAGAAATGGAAGATTTTGGATTAATATGTTGCTCTAATCAGAACCTCTTGATATGTATAATTTTGGCAGTTCAAGGTTAGAAACTTAGATTACATTTTGAAACATAGAACCAATGCAATGACGTCTCTGAATGCAAAGCAATTGAATCTAAATATTCTCTTTAAACAGAATGATCTGAATGATACGAGAACAGTATCCAAGTACTAAATGGTTGACATGGTTGGAATCATGTTATCCCTTGGCTTTTATCACTTTTTCTTTTGATTTTTAGCTGCAATTAAATTACGTGGTGTATATTAATGATGTTAATTACTAGAACAGTCTTTTTCAGAAATTAGGTTTCAAAGATATTTAAAGATGTTATTTATTGGTCTACAGGTGTTCAACTATTGGAGCTATTATAATGACCCCACTTCTTACAAAGCTTCTTGCTGGTCAACTTGTTCCGGTTGATGCTGTTGTAAGTTGTTGCTTGCCAATTTTTGGGCAAAGGAATCTCAAATAAAGTCTTCGTTTAAATGATATGTAAAACTAGCTTGCTGTTGGCAAGCTGTTACGAAAAGGAAGCACAGTTGACACTTTGACAATACTAATCATAGTTTCTCCTAATCAAGTGAAGTGAATATAGATACTGAATTTTTAATAGTATACCTTGTCATTCTTCACTACATTCTTTATGGTTTTCTTTCTCTTCTTGGATTTTCTTATCATTTCTATTGAACAGATCCTCTTGTATCTTTCATTTTTACTCTTGAAGTGAATCTGTAATTCTTTCTCTTTTGCAGGGCCTGGCAGTTAGTACCTTTCAGGTTGTTTTAGTCCCAACAGTTGTGGGAGGTAAGAGATGATGAATATTTTAAGTTAAATGTGAGTTGATTGTTTTATAACATACCTAAAGATTAGGACGATTTGTAATGTCTTTGCTTTATCTGGCAGTTTTGGCAAATGAGTTTTTTCCTAAGTTCACTTCAAAGATAATCGTTGTGTGTCCTTTGATTGGAGTCATTTTGACCACTCTCCTCTGTGCAAGCCCAGTAAGTTGACTAAGTTCTACAAGATAAAGTTCATCTAATGTATTCTCTTCTGGCATTTTACTTCATTATAAATTATCATATACTGTTCTTGCTTTGAGCAGAAATTTGACATGCATCAACTTTTCAGATTGGGCTAGTTTCTGATGTGTTAAAAGCTCAAGGAGCACAATTAGTATTGCCAGTTGTTTTCCTACATGCTGCTGCATTTACTCTTGGTTATTGGTTTTCAAGAATATCATTTGGCGAATCCACATCACGCACCATATCTATAGAGTGTGGAATGCAGGTAAAACCTCTTCTTCATACCTCTAATCAAAATCCTGGTAATGTTTTCTTCTTGATCATTTTGTCTAACCTTATTTATTTGTTTTTCTTTTATCTGCAGAGTTCTGCACTAGGGTTTTTACTCGCTCAGAAGCACTTTAAAAATCCCCTTGTGGCTGTTCCTTCTGCTGTCAGTGTTGTCTGCATGGCGGTAAGACAGAATATTTAACCAGCTCTCATGGCTGTTTTGTTTTGCTTTGTCTATTTCTTGTAAAAATGGTGGCTTTTAATTTCTGTCAACGAATATTTCTCACTGGTTTCATGCAGCTTGGTGGAAGTGCTCTTGCTGTGTTTTGGAGGAACAAACCAATTCCCCTTGATGACAAAGATGACTTCAAGGAATGAAAATCATTGACTAGTATTGACATGTCCCTCATTTTTATGTGGGAACATGTTACAGCATTCAGGATTTAGGATCAGCCTACGACAAATATGCCCCTTAGTTTGTAGCATTCCTTGGGAGTAATGTTTTTTCTTTCCGTTTGTGATTATGAAATTTTTCATAAACATATAAGAGAAAAATAAAAATTTAAATCTAGTTTGGGGTCAAATATATTTTGTCCTTTAAAATTTAAAAATTAAAACATTAACTTTGGTTCCTATAAAATTTAATGAGTTTCTACTTTACTTTCTACATATACAAAAGTGTGGTGAAATAAATGGAAGACCTTTAAACGGTTAATTTGCTCGATTTCAACAAATAAAATAACAATTTTAGTGAAATTATTATATTGATTTAATTTTTATATTGTTTAGTTTTTTAAATCACTCCTTGTTTTAATGTTTTTTATTGAAATTTAGTGGTTCTCGACTAGTTTGAGTATTGGTTATATCTTTTGTTATCATAGTATAATTAAAATTTATATTAAAGAGTCGAACTTAATGATAACTGGAAATAACTATATGATGAGATGTCCTTGATAGAGTTAAAACCAAATGTATCTTAGTTATGCAACGCTGGAAAATCTGTTATTAATTAACAATTAGGTTGAAAGTAGTGAATATACTAGCATCATTACAATAACCCAATAAATGGAACAACAAAATCAGTATATATATATATATATATATATATATATATATATATATATATATATATATATATATATATATATATATATATATGAAATGAAACAGCTCTAGTCTAGCATGCTCTGAAAATGGGTTGGGTTGGACTGATCTATCACTTTTTTATTTTAATTTTCATTTTTACTTTTTTAAGATTTTTATTTATAAAATTTTTTAATATATATAAATTTGTTTATATAATATAAAAAAATATTTATTTTAATTATTTTTTATTTTTAAATATAAAAATATATATATAAAAAAAAATGGGTTGGCAGGTCAAGATGGATTAACTCGTCTTTGATCCGCTAGTATTAGACAAGTTGAACCACAACAGGTTGGCAAATTGGAAACTCCAACCTGACCCACCCTTTGCTTGACAGGCTGGCAGGTCAGCTCGACGGACCTAACATACTTTGACATGTCTAGATTTACTCATACAACAAAAAATTACAATAAAAGCTATCTGAAATAAAAATAAAAGTAATTATACAATATAATTGTGATGATAGATCCAATATCAGGTTATTCATGAGGAGAAGGTTTAGGTCTTATTTATCAGTGATCTGGTTACTACTAATTAACTGATCGAATTTTTATCTTTTTTACTAAAATAATAATCATACTTCAATCATAAATCAATCAACCTGTATATGATTCATTATAAATCATTTTAAGTTAATATGGACACATAAGTTAAAATATCAAATATAAATCTTATATAAAATTTACAGTAAACATATTTTACTAGAGTTTAAAACATAACTAGCATTTTCAATACCCATAAGGACCTTAACATATGTTAAGTATGGATGCCACCAAATTCAACTCATATTAATAATTTCAAAAATCAATTACACTTAAATTATAATCGACAACTTAAATTTTTCTTATTAATTTGTTATTTGTATCTCGACTTACAAGTAAAATAAAGGTAAAAATAATATAACATTTTGTTTTAAACTTAATGAAATGTTATTAAAATAAATTAAAACACAATTCAAACGTTAAACTACTTGAAAAAAAAATAGAAAATGAAGCTCAAGAGATAAACATGCATAGAAGAAAGAAAACGTAAGAAGAAAATAGAAAAAAAAAAATATAAGAAATGAAGAAAAAAGATAGAAGGGTATTTTTTTCCTGCACCTCCCTGTTTTTTCTTCATGCACTTCCATAAAAATTGTACTTCCCAAACTATCCCTCATTAAAAATATAATAAAAATCCTTACACTTCTTTATTTTTAATATTTTCAAATCCAAAAAATACTTCTAAAACACCCATTCTAAAGTATAAGAAAGATTAAATAGGTGGTTTCTTGTTTTTTTCTTTGGAATGACGGTTATGGGAGATATCAGAAATATCTCTTGGAACAATCGTTCCAAAGTAAAAAAAAAGTAATTAAAATGAGTGTTTTAAAATGTATTTCTAGATTAAAAATGACTTCCGAAATACTTATTTTGATTTTTTTTTGTATTCTAGAATATATTTCCTAGTCCGAGATGTATTTATAGATCTTAAAATATTTTTCAAAATAATTATTCTAAAATAGAAAATAGGGGTGACAATTAGGGTCTGACCCGCATAAGCGTGCAACTCGTGCGGGCCAGGCTTGTATAAGAAAAAAGAAAAAAAAAACTTGCATTTGTGTATATTAGTTACTTTTATTATGGACTATTGCATTAATGTTCCAAATTCTTCTATAATTGGAAAAGACAAGTATTATGTATTTTTTAATATGCTAAAAATTAAAGAATACATTGTGTATGTCATAGTATGAATATGAATATGATGAAAATGTTGAATTATCAATTTATCATTCAACTCCTCAAAGTTTTTACTTAATTTTGTGAACTTCTTAAAGTTTTCCAATTTTTAAACATTAAAAATTTTATTATAAAAATTACAAAAAATATAAAAAAAAAAAGCGGATCAGCCCACAGACTCGTGGGCCAAGTGATGTGTGGAACAGACCAGTGATTACAGCCCGCATAAATTGTACAGGGCAGGATAGGTCTTATGCTAGCCGGATCTAAACGAGCCAGACCAGCTCACATTATCATCCTAATAAAAAATAAAATGAAAAAGATATTTCGAGAGTTATTTCCAAATTCAAAAATACCTTTGAGAACATTTATTTCGAAAAATATATGAAACATAAATGTTCCTGAAATAGTGAAATCCAGAATGCTTGTACCTCTATTTTTACATCTCTATTATTACAAAATTTTTAATGAATTTTTTAACCGGTGCACGAAAATCTGGTAAGAAAAATGTCATGTGCACGAAAAAAGAGATAGTTGGAAGAGTGTTAATGAGATGCAAATATATATATATATATAGGAAGACGTGGTGAAGAACCATGATTTGGTTTTAGAGAAAAAGAAAGGGAAAATGGTGATTAGGAGATGAGGGAGGTGACAATGATTTGGTGATGGTGGAGGTGTTTCTTCATTCCAAGTGTTCCTATATGATATGTAACACTTTTCGAAGCCATTTTTTTTTTTGTTTTCTTTAACATGTCTAGGGTATCTACACCATTCTCTTCACGAAAGGAAATTCCCAAAGTTAAAGAATTGATGAGAATTACAGAAATGGTAGAAGAAAAGATGGAGAAAGTAGAAAAAGTAAGAGAAGTGAATAAAGAAGAAAAAGACAAGGAGACAAAGATCACCGTACTTTTTATTACTGTAGGGAAGGACCATTCTATTGTATCTATAGAGACAAAAAAGATATGGTAGGAGGCACACCCATCAACAAATTACAAGCATTCATGTGAAACTTCCAAAATTTCTAAGGCAAGACTACTGACAGACTATACTTACCATGGAAATCATGGAAATCAAGACCATGCATTCATTTGGTGAAACCGAATTCAAAAACACATTCAAAGAGGTAAAAAAATTGTCATTGCAACTTGTCTATATGCACAAGGAAAATATTTGTCCCAAGTTATCACACAAATGAGTTCTATCTCAAACTCTAAATTTTTCACTCATGGTCCAATAATGTTCATATATATATATATATATATATATATATATATATATATATATATATATATATATATATATATATATATATGGTTTAGGGTTTAGGGTTTGAGATTAAGGTAGGAGGCACACTCATAAAGACATATCGTTATGATTATTGATCAGTATAAGTATAGATTCATATAGACGAATAAAACAACACATACAAGTGAAAAAAAGCTCACCATAAAAAGTGGGATGGGTCGAGATATTGAACCTATTAATTTGCGTGGGGGCAGTCCGCGCTCCATGCAAGTTGGCCCGCTAGCCTGCAATAAAAAAAAATTGTATTTGTGTATATCGATAATTTTTCTTCTGAATCTCTGCATGAGCGTTTTAAATTATTGTATAAGTGAAAAATAAAAGTATTATACATTTTTTGAATGTGCTAAAATTTGAACAATACATCATGTATGTCAAAGTACAAAAATGAATATGATGAAAATGTTGAATTATAAATTTATCATCAAACTCTCCAAAGTTTTTACTTATTCTGTGAACTTGTTAAAATTATCCAATTTGCTAAACTTTGAAAGTTTTGTCATAAAAATTTTTTTAAAAAAAAAAAACAAAGCAGGTTGCCCCACAGACCACACTTATAAGGGACAAATAAGACTTTTCAGCCCATGTTAAAAATGCGAGACAGATGAGTCCGACTCGCATTTTGCAGACCAAGTGTAGGATGAGCCTAAATAAATTGGGCCGACCCGTGTTGTCACACCTAATCATTATAAAGGCATCAAATGGTAGTTTTTTTAAACTGTAATAATGGTGTAATACGAGCATACAAAACAAAACTAAAATTAAAATATATGTAACGTAATGCATACATGAAAATTAAGTTAAAAAACTAACAAACGGTTTTGTATTTATATGTGCATTTATTTATATAATAAAGTAAATTTTTAATATTATATTTTTCTATCCTAAAAAATTTAAACCAAAAATTTATAAAAGAAATTTATTTTGGTAATATTTTTTCTATATTGTTCAAAGACTTTGTTAGTAATTTGTCCACCAATAAGGGTGATAATAGGAGTAAACAAGGTATGCATACAACATTCTTCCAAAACTACTCTACAAATATTACCTGACTTTTAGTGATTGAGAATGGTTTGAATATGTTCATTCTCCATGTAGTGAAAAGTCAAGGAGTAATAATTATATGTAACTCCTCTTTTAGATGGGACTACACCCATGATATATCAGATGTATAAAAATAAATAATTATTCGAGCATTGTTTAAATAATAATTTATAAGTATATTGTTATTACTATATTAAAAAATGTTACATGTTTTTCTACTAAACTTACATTAAAACTGTAGGGACCCAAATAATTCCAGCTTCTTGATCTTTCTTCTCTCTGCCACCCACACCCCAGGAAAAACACCTTGCACTTCACAGCTTCTCCCTCTTCTTTTCTCTGCCTTCTCTCTATCAAAAAGGAAATTTTTGAATCACTAATTCTCTGTTACAGAACCTAAATCTGAGGCCAATCCAGGACCTTCCCTTTCAGCTTCAACTCATCATTTTCCTCCATGTAAGTCACTTCCAACCCTTGCATTCCAGTTCAATTCGAAATCTGCAAACCTCTTCTCATATTTGAACCTGTATCTCCAGCTCTCTAAGTGATACAACTGAAGCTCTTGGGTGGGAGGATCTTAGCTAATTAGAAGGATTTATATATATAGGTAAGGGAAGCTAACCAATTTCCTTAATCCGAATAGGAAATCTGTAAATGAGTTTGAATTGCATGTTGGATTGATGAATATAGTATTGAATTGCATGATCTGATGATTTATTGTTTGTAATTGAGAAATACTGGCTCATCGCATGAAGGAACAAGTTCGTGACCTGGTATTTTCGCCTAGGCGAGTGACACTCGCCTGAGCGAAAACACCAGAAAACACACCTCTGTTCCTGCGCGAAGTCTCGCCTAGGCGAGTTGGGGTCGCTTGAGCGAGATAACGATCTCGTTTGGGCGAACCAGCCTAGCCTGAGCGAGAGTTCGCCCTGGTTTTCTCTTTTGCCACTGTTAGTGTCTCGCCTAGGCGAGACTGACTCGCCTGAGCGAGATAAACTCTCGCCTAGGCTAGACTTTTTAGCCTGAGCGAGAGCTACTGCACTAGTAGTGTTCAAAGTCTGTTTGTTTGGGTGAAAATACATGTTTTAATGCATCCTTGTATGAATTAGGCCCTGTATGGTTGGAATGCTACCATTGAATTATTGAATGATTTAATTGGATGAATTTAAGTTATGAGAAGATGAGATTAAAATGGAATTTCAAGGGAAAATCCATGTGTAAATTGTAGTGTGTGTAAGGATGTAAGGAATCTAAAATGGTTGGTATCCTGAAACTCCAATAATCATTCAAGCTCAGATAGAGTAGAATGGATTATGTCGTGAGGAGTAGCAGGAGGTCCTCGTCGTCAGACTTGATCAAGTCTTAGACGTGGAGGGGACTTACCCTGGGAACGGTCGGGTGAATACTCCATGTGTCCAGACTCTGCAGAGTCTGGAAACCGTTATAGGTGCAAGCCACCAAGAGCTCCAATGTCACTTACACGATCCGGATATCGAGTCTATAAATTAGGATTGAACTTTCTGCTGTAAATGATATCTCTAATTGTAAAGTGTATTGACATTGTTTCCTTCAGTTAGCTTACCCTTTTCATTCGTGTTGTTTGCTTTTGCATATTATCTCTTTTGCAATGATCACCTATGTTTGGTGGGAGCAGAGCAGAAACCAGATGGAGATGCCCCCTCTTGAGAGTGGAGCCTGATAAGGAGTACCGCTATAGTTTAGACTTCCACTGTATATTTTGAGGATTTGGGTGTAGTTTAACATCCTTTCTATCTACTCTTACCTTATGTATACGTGTTTATAGATGTAGCAGTGTGGAAGACTCTGTACTAGATATATAAACTATGTGTGTATGACTGTTATCCCTACTATCTGCTATGTTTTATCATGATATAATGTTTTGTTTGATAATATGAAAAAGCTATTAAATGGGATGTTACAAAAATAATATATAGTGTTATATATCTTTATATAAACAATTTTTATATCAATTTTTGGTTTATATAAAATCTATAATAACTCGAACATTGAATTTGTACTATAAAATGTAACAGTGGAAATGGATTTTTTTTATCATATAAACTAATGTTGTTATTAACTTTTAAAATAGTATAAAAATTTAACATTTTAATGTATTTTTATGATGACTATAATGAATGTGAAGTTTACAGAGACCATAACACTCTTGTTATATACTTTAGAGTGATTAAGCCTTAAAATATCAAGTGATATTAGGTGTTTATTTAAAATTAATTGTATATTTAATTTATTTAAAAAAGTGAATTATATTGAAATGCTTATAATAGAGACTGTTGCGTGGGAAACAAGAAGGTGCTCTGACTGTGACATGCGAATAAAGACAAAACATAAAAAAAAGTAAAACAAAAGGTTTACTTGGAAATCAGAAAACAAGAGGCATCACTCATCACTGCATGCACCAATTGAATTCTATGTACACTAACAACATCTCACATCTTTCAACCAAAAATACCTTTCAAATAAATAAATAAATATATATTAAAAAGTTTAAAAACCAACATTATATATTACACTCTAGACCATGTAATACACATTAAACTCAATTTGAAAAAGTTATTTTGCATACATCACATCTTAGTTTATTTTATATTAAAAAGGAGAATTAATTTTATAATTTATCGTAGAAATAATCGCCTCTATATTAATCAATAATATTTTAATAAATAATCAAGTAAATAATATTGTTGGTGAATATAATTAATATTAGTGGATGGATCAGAACTTTTCATGCGATTTGAAATTCGAGTTGTGCTATTTTTTCTTTTCAGAATATTAAAACGAATCTTTATTAGAGTTGCCAATGAAGTGTTTTCACAGGAATAGTTAGTTTAACACATCATTTTATAATCGTAAAAAAATTGTAATAACAAGAGTTTGGTTTTAATATATATATAAACTTATTAATCATTTTACCACATAAAAGAATTTACAATGAATTTTACAATAAACAGTTGCGTTAGTTTATTGAAAGAAAAAAATTTGTACATTTTTATTTAATTTTTTAAAATTAAAAAATAGTTATTTATTATATTCTTTTTACGACTGAATTGTATTCTTAATTATAAATTATATTCCCAGGCTTTAAATTTGAAGAAAATTCAGATCTAATCTTTCGAATTCAAAAAGACAAATTTTTTGTCTTAAAAATTAATGTGAAAGATCAAAGTAATACTTTAATTCTATTTTTCATTTTTTTAAATAAAATGAGATATTAAGTTATTATTTTTCAATACGAAAAATTAAAAGAGTTTTAAAATTGAGAGATAAAATCAGGATCTTCAAAGAGTATAAAAACTTAATTAATTGGTTATTTTAACATTAGTTGTTTCTGAAAAAAATCTATGAACTTTTTGTCACTCTCTGGCATACTGTGTAGCGGGAAACATATTTTCGGAGGCAGTCACCATAGCCATACACTGCACACCTTCTACACTGGGCATCGCCAAGATCAAAACTTTCCACTCTTTGAAGATCAAACCATGTCTCATTTCAACTGGGAAGCTGATAAAATGTATCAAAACCTCTCACTCTTTGAACTTGGAACCTTTTTTTTTTTTTTTTTTTTTTTTTTCCCATTTTTTTTTTTTTTTTTCTTTTTTTTTTTTTTTTTCTTTCTTGACCCATTTCTTTGTTTTTTCTTCTTCCTCTTTGATGCATTCTGTTTCTCTGTTGGTGACTTCTGTGTCCGCTTTTTCCTTTTTTGTTCATGTTTTAGGGTTTAGGTTTTCATGTGATCATGTTGGTTTGAGTTCTTGGATTTTATTACACTCCCTTCTGTCACTGTTCACAACTTCTTGGGTTGCAAGACTTTTGCATTACCTGCGTTTTATTACTGTCTCGAGTTGCGCCTTTGATTTTCTTGTGCATTTCACCACAAACATTGTTTTTCTTTTGGTTGTTTTCTGTTTGGAGTAGTTCATATGCAATCTTATACGTCCTTTGGGTCTTTAACCTGTTTCTTTTAGTCCTAAATATTTAATTTATGATGACAATCTGTCTTGTAGTTATCAACTGTTCTTTGCATGGTATGGCATAGCTGGATATTTTGTTTGCAATAACAAAATTTGGTTGCTGTGTGGGTCTCTGATTGCCATCACCTATTATTTTATTATATTTTGCTCCACATTTCTAATTAGCTGTGTTTGTCATTTTGGGGGGCTGGGAAACAGGTTAGATTTGTATATCTACGATTATCTTACGAAGAGACAATTGCATACTACTGCAAGATTATTCAAGGCCGAAGCAAATGTTTCAACGGGTCCTGTTGGTAAGATAATAATATGAACATTCTTAGGGGACTGAAATAAGGTATATGGAAATGTTATAAGTTGAATTTAACCGTTACTTTTGGCCACATTCCCCAGTTATAGAAGCACCTCGTGGTTTTCTTTTTGAGTGGTGGTCTGTCTTCTGGGACATATATATTGCCAGGGCAAATCAGAAGGCAGAAGCAGCATCTTACAGTAAGGTATATTTCACATACGTTAATTACTTTGTTCTCTTTCCTGTGATTAATTCTTTGTTATCCTACTTAGTATATACTACTTTATTTATCTTCCTGCTTCTAGTATTGGAATGGAAATCAAGATTAAGTACGTGTCTGTCGTTCATATTCTTTCCTTTTGTAGACATGCCTATATGTTTTCTTATAAATCTGATGGAGCATGTGTATGCTATTTGTGTAAAAGACATGATTTGGTATTTACATGCAATACCATTTTAACATGGTTAAGATTGTTAATACTGATATCTTTCATCTTAAGTTATTGTGACACTGTCAGGATCAGAACTAGATGTTTGTTTCAATATCTCTGGTTAGCGCATCTTTCAATATGTTTAATTTGTATTGTGGATAAATAATAAAATTCTTAATTTGAAAATGACAGAATCAACAAATTAAAGCTCGATTAATGCAGAAGCAACAAGAACAAGAGTTTCAGAATGCAAACCTAAATCAACAAACACAAATGCTGCTCTTGTTGCAAAGACGTGCTCAGCAGCAGCAACGTCTGGGTGGAAATCAATTTATTAGTGGCAGTGCTAGCTGTCCTATTAGCAATGATCCTTTAATGAGGCAGAACCAGGCAGCTCCTAATGCTATGGCAACAAAATTATACAATGACAAGTTGAAGCTTCCGTGTCAGAGAGATGTTTTAGAAGATGCAAACATTAAGGTATATTTAGTCTGTCTGGGATTATAACAATGCCTACTATTTTCATGTGATTAGAGTGACATTGTTTGTGCTGTTTCTCATGCAGCAAAAGGTAGCTGATGACGTTGGTAAGCTTTTAAATCCAAACCATGCAGTATTATTGAAAGCGGCTGGGATGTCTGGTGAAATGGCTTCAGGGTACCTACCAATTATTTTCTTTGATTAGAAAATTCATTATTCGTGTCATCTTGGGCTGAATTTGCTAGTTGTCAAATTTCTGTTTGCAGGCAAACATTGCTCGGGAACATTCAACACCTTCAATATCTGAACCAGAAGCTTCCAGGGTCTATGCAAGTAATTACGACCATCATTACTGTATTGATTTGTGTACAAACTCATTCCAAATTTATAATATTTTTGTATTTACGTGTCTTGGGTCCTTAAACAGGACGTAAAGAGTGAGATGAATGCATTGCAGGGGTCTCAAGCTATTTCAGAAGGATCCTTGATTGGTTGTCATGGTACGGATTTGTTGTCTCTAAATTTACATCCACTATTCGAAAAGCGAAAATAATGAATAGAAAATAAAACCGTGTATTCAATATTCGAGTGTTTACAAGTGATCACAAGCTTCTGTATACTGCAATTATATGTGGACTGCAGAAGCTCATTTAACAGATAATCCTGACAGGGACATCTGTAACCGAGAAACACAAAACAGAAGAAGAAAGCTATAATGAGCTAACAAATTACAACTAAAATTCACTCATATATCATTCACTTGTTAGTTTATGAAGATAGACTTGGTAAGTTCAATGGAGAATTGACTTGGTAATTAAGTTCAATAAGGAATATTTAAATGTATTCCTGTTAACTAAAGATCATTGTACATAATATCTATGCCCGTGAAGAGTTTACTTGTAACTTTTTTTTCATGAGGATATGAATTGTATTTGGATGCTAAAGAAATGAAAAATATTTTATTCTTATTGGGTATGGATACATCACTGTTATAGAGTAATAGAATTAAAAAAAGTACTTCACTTGAATAGTTTTATTTGTTTCTGGTATTTGTTGAAAGTATTTTGTCAGATGTCAGAAATTTGCTTATGATTCAAAGCTTTTGAATTGAATGGCTGAGGCAATTGAATCATTAGCTCAATAGCTTCAGATCTGTAATTTACTGCAACTGTCTCTAGTTTTCTTTCCCTTTCTTTTCTCAACCAACAATTGCAAATTTGCCTCCTTATTATCACTAATGTAATTTGATAATTATACCCTTTGGCTATTGGTGGCATGGTTGAAATTAAAAAAACACATAACACATTCTGAAAGTCTGTTACATCATGCCAGAGATACAAAATCATTCACTGGTAAACCTTCCCCTGGCAACCTAATATTTTCAGTGATGTGGTTTTTTGATTGTTAGTTCTGGTATAAATGGTTGTTACTAGAGTAGAAATTATGATGCAAAATAAAAGTTATAGAGTCCATAGTCTAAATTCATTTATCTTCACACATATGGTTCTTGAAATTAAAAATTGTAACAGTAAATGTACGTCAGGGAATTTTATTTATCCAATGACATGATGTTATTTTCTAACTTAAAGACATATTATAAATATAATTATGTATAAGAATGTGATGTGGTGCATGGCTTTTATGTTCCTCATTACAATGAAAATGCCTTCCTTTTCTCTTTAAGGAACATCAAATCAGTTGAGTATCTTGCAGACATTTCTATGTTTTTTAAGCTATTGGAGTGGATACCTCAACACAAATATGTCAGCTTTGATATCTTGAAACATTTAACATTTCCTACTAGGGCTCATAGTTGCTTTATAGGCCCCTCAATAATGATATCTCTTGGTTTTGTATTATATTGTAAATTTAAGGGTTTGATTTATGATTTGCATTTGATTTTTCATGATATTCGTTGTCATTTCAGGATCTAATCCAGGTGGTAGCAATTTGACTCTGAAAGGATGGCCTCTAGCAGTAAGAGTCACATTGACCTAATTCTCCCTTACAAAATTAAAATTATGATTCTGCCTATATGTTTGGTTTCCTGAATCCATCTTTCTTGGATCATTGATTTGTCACTTTAAAATTTCAAACTATAAATCTGAATATAACTAGGAAATAGTATGTGCTGTTGAAGCAAACTCTTATAAGTCCTACAATAAGGGGGCATTACCTGTCTGATAGGGCATCTGTATGGTTCAAGGTTAGGGTAATCTTTTTTAGCTGGTTTGGGTAGAATAACTTTGCTATTGGCCTCTGTTGAAGTTTTAACTTATAACATGAGATGAGATGTCCTTGTAAAATTAAAATTGCTAAGATCGCTAGTAACATTGATATTTTTGGTAATCTAGGTACATCAATGTTCTTTCTACTTACTGTATATCACTGTACATCAATCGTATATATGATTTAGTTGTAATTATTTCAGGGGCTAGATGAGCTTCGTTCTGGCATTCTCCAGCATAATAGTTTGATGCACTCTCCACAATCTTTCAATCAACTTTCTCTACGGCAACAACTTATGCTTCAGGCACAACAAAATTTGATTTCTCCTTCTGTCTTTGATATTGAGCGCAGAAGACTTGGGATGCTTTTTAATGATCGAAACATGAGTCTTGCGAAAGATGGCCAGTCAAATTCCGTAGATGATTTAGGTCCCAGTAATGGATCACCTGCACAAGTTGGTTCCCCAGTGGTGTCCCATCCAGACTCAGATGTGTTCTTTAAGGTATCATCTGGTCACGTAATCCACATTGTATGTATTCAGTAAATAGTTGCCTTGGGCTTTACTAAATTATTTGCGAAACTTTGTTATATTTGAATTTGTCTTTTACAGCAACAAATTCAAAATAGTAACCAGCAGCTTCAACAATATTCTCAACATCCTCTTCCTAGCCAACCATCTGATAATCTCCAGCAGCAGCAAGAAAAAATTGGTCCCGGTCCTGGAAGCATGACTATGGAGGGAAATGTGTCCAATTCCTTACAAGGAAACGATCAGGTTTAAATTTACTGCATTTGTACAGTATTTATCAGCTTCAGTGCATATCTTGGTATTTTAATCAGCTTGTTTGTATTTAAGGCTCCAAAGTGTAAACTAGTGCGAAAGCGAAAGTCAGCATCATCTTCAGGTCCTGGTAATAGCTCTGGAACTACAAACACCACTGGACCACCTGCCAGTTCACCTTCAACACCATCTACACAAACACCTGGAGAGATGATAACAGTCTCAACTCTGCAACAAAATGCTCCTTCCTCTAAGTCATCATTTATGTTTGGTACTGATGGTTTGGGCTCACTTACATCATCACAAAATCAATTGGTCAGAGACTCTTCATTCATATTTTTTTAGGATAACTGAATACATCCATTGTCTGATTTGAGATAAACATCTTCTCAAAGCTTGTTTGTGGTATCCTAATACTGCACCTCGTTTTGTTGATAACTAGACTACCGTTTCTCTGTCTGTCACATTAAAAATTCTTTTTATTTACTCTACTACACTGGACTAAATATTTATTTGTAAATGTTTGCATGTGTCTTACCCCTCAATAAATAAAACATGGGAAGTTAAGTGTAAATAAATCAGTACCACTGGGTATTGGTCATCTTTGAGATTGGCGTTCCATTACTACAGTGGACGTGTAAGGTGTTAGAAGAAATAAGAACAAAACAAACCCAACCGACCCACAGGTCAGTTAGGTAGGCAGTTATAGTGTATAAATAGCAATATTATTACTGTAGTAAGGGTATTTTTGGAAACTTATTTTGGGGGAGAGGCAAGACTCTTAAATTCAGTGTTCACCTCTCTATCTTTGTGTATTCTTTTAATTCTTGGTACTGGTTGTATCAAATGGTATCAGAGCTTTGATCTCGGAGCTGTGGGTATTAAGAATTAACGCAAGTGAGGAAAATAGAGGACTTCAATGGTTAAGAAGAAAATAGAAGGAAGAGTGGAAATTATAGAGAAAATGTTGGAATCTGAGTCGGAGAGTGAAGATTCTGACAGAGAGAGCCCAAGATAGAAAACATGGTGAAGAAGATAGGTAATCAAGTGCAGGGAGGGTTATGAGGCTTGAAGAACAACAAATCAGCGACTAAAGGTGATAGAATGGAGTCGTAAGCAGAGTGGGTAAGCCTTGCATTACACGATTGCTGGAAACAGTTAGAGATACCCATTTAGTTCCGAATTGGAGGAGCCTTAGAGAACAGGAAGATGGAAGCAGTACTGGTTTCTTTTAAGCACGATCACTTAGTTGGTTCCTTTGGTGGGAATCTTGCAATCCAAGATCAATTTGGGAGGTTTTCAAGACTGCCATTGTGGACAGGTTTCAACCAGTTTTGCAATGCAATTGGGGCTGAAATAAGGTGCAAGTGGCTAATTTTGTTGATCAGATTGAAAAGTATGCGGGGGTGACACAAGTAATTGAGAAAGATTATTTGTAAGACGTGTTCTTGAATTGGCCTCAGGGAAGATGTGCGTGCAGAAGTTGTGTTATATGTACCAAAATCATTAGTTGGAGCCATAAATAAAGCATTTGTGGTAAAGGAAAAGTAGTAACAAAAATGATGGGAAATAGTGGGACTAGACTAGCTAAGCCTTATAGGAGTTTCAGAGGGATACAAAACAACAATGTGGGCAACACCAGCAAAACTATTATTAGGCAAAGATAGGCATATGGAGGAAATGCATCTATAGGATTTGGAGCCAAAGCTGCCAATAATGGAGGGTTTCAAAGCAAGGGTGAAACAAGGAGAATATTCTCAAATATTAGGGTAGAATAGAATAATTTTACTGCTTAGAGTACATCAAATGTGTATACACACACACACAATTTGAAAACTAATTTTGGAAATATAATAACAACACTTGATATAATCAAATCCCTATCATTTAGGGATATAATCAAATTCCTTTTATTCTGGATATAATTAGATGCCTATGATACAAGGATATTTACATTACGCACTTTAATTATAATATGTTAAATTTGGAATAATAAAATATGATTGTTGACATATATAAAAGCTGAAAAAAGCAGAAGTGCATGGGGGAAAAAATAGAATGTTTTAGATGTAACTCGAAGTTTAGTCAAGATTGAATATGAAAAAGCAAGTAGTTCAGAGTCATGGTTTTAGCAGGAGCAAGAGGGAGGGGAGGTGGAAGATTGTGACAGCCCATGAGAAGAAGAGAGGGAATTTCAGCTATCTTTACACTGTATTGCTGGATTCACATCAAGAAGGTCCCTTATTGCACATCAATTGGTGAAAGGGCTAGATTTGCCTTTTAAAGATACTCCCACTTATTTTTGTGGAAGTGGGGATCATTTTCAGACCAAGGATCTTGGAAATTTGTAATTTTTTTGGGCATAGAAGTTGCTCAATCAACGGAAGGAGTTGTAATTTCTTAGAAAAAATGATTAATTGTAAACAAGTTGATTGTCTCATGGATCCAGATTAGAAATTAATGGCATAACATGGAGAAGTCTTTGCTGACCCTGAAAGATATAGGAAATTAGTTGGAAAATTTATTTATCTCACTATTACTAGATTAGATTTGTTCTTTGCAGTTAGTGTTGTGAGTCAGTTTATGCAAAATCCTTGTATTGATCACTAGAATGTTGTCATTTGTATTTCGATATATCTCAAAAACGCTCTAGGACAAGGACTATTATATGAAGATAAAGGATATACCCAAATTGTTGGCTATTGTGATGTTGATTGGACTAGTTCTCCTATAGATAGATCCTGTACGATAGGATGTTGCTTGGAGGAAATATTATTATTTAGAAAAAATAAGAAGCAAAAAGTTACCTGATTATCTGCCGAAGCTGAGTAGAGGGCAATGACATCCCTCATGTGTGAGCTTATATGGGTAAAACAATTCTTACAAGAATTAGATTTTTGTGACATTCAGTCGAGGATTTATTGTGATAATCAAGCTACTCCACATTGCTTCCAAACCAATATTCCTTGAGAGGACTAATCATATTGAAATTGATTGTTATTTTATTTTAGAAAAGTTGTTGTCCTTCTCGTATGTTGTATCTTATGTATCCAAAGTTATTGTAAATATGAAACCCTAAGAGGGGAAAACACTCTCAAATTCATTCTAATATTCTTGTTTATCTTTTTCAAGTATTCCCATTCCAAATAAGTTCTCTATTGCTATCATAAAAGAGTTGTTGGATGAATTATTGGGGGTTGCAGTGTTTTTGAAACTTGACCTCAAAGTCGTTAATCATCAAATTAGGATGAGGGGTGAAGGTATGGAGAAGACAACATTCAGAACACATAGGAGACATTATGAATTTTTGGTCATTCCATTTGGTTTGTCTAAAGCCCACTTTACATTTCAGAGTTTGATAAATGATGTGTTCAAAGCCCCTTTAGGTTTCTGTTGTTCTTTTTATGATATACTAATATACAACAAGGATTTAATAGCTCATGTGGAGCATTTAAGTCAGGTCTCCCAAAAATAAAGTGATAATGAATTACAGGTCAAGAAGAAGTGCACTTGTGGTCAAAGAAGTTTATAATACTTGGGCATATTATTTCATCACAAGTAATTTTTGTAGATCCTAAGAAATTGGAAGTCTTATCACAAGTTTGAGGGGTTTCTTTGGCCTTACAGATTCAATAGGCACTTGGTGAAGGGATAAGGTAGTATGACTAAACCCTTAACTAAATTGTTGAAAAAGAGCAACTTCAAATGGTCATTAGAGGCTCAAGAAGATTTTGAGACAATTAAGCAAGCCATTCGAGCTTGCCTATTTTGGCAGTTCTAGACTTCTCAAAGCCATTTACTATCGGAACAAATGCATCTAGTAAAGGACTGGGAGCAGAATTGTCGCAATAGGGGACAGAAAGTGCAAAAGTGAAAGTAGAATCTGCTGGGCAATCGTTTCACTTTTATTACAGATCAAATTATTTTTGCAGGATCATAGGCTGCTGACAGATGACTAGCTCAGATGGGCAACCAAATTATTTGGGTATGGTTTTAACATTCAAGAGGATATCCTCAGGTCTGCCAATGTAACAAGCAATAAAGCTTTGTCTCCTGTTTGTTTATTACAACCTTTGCCAGTACCTTCACAACTGTGGTAAGATGTTTCAATGGATTTCATTGGGGGCCTGCCTAGAGCTAAGGGAAAGGGCACTATTTTGGTAGTGGTGGATAGGCTTACTAAATGGACTCATTTTATTTCCCTCAGCCACCCTTTTAATGCAGCTGAAGTTGCTGCCATTTATATTAAATGAGATTTCCCTCAACTGTTGTATCAGATCAGGATTTATGAGCCAATTTTGGAGAGAACTCTTCAAGAGAGAGCAGGAACACTGTTGAAGTGTAGTTTTGTATACCATCTACAAACAAATGGCCAGACTGAAGTGGTTAATTGATGCTTAGAGACCTATTTACAGTGTACTGCAGGAACTAAACCAAAGGCTTGACCAGATGTTAAGTTAGTAAGGTTTTGGTTCAACACTGCATCCAGTTCAAGACTACACCAAAGGCTTTGTCCTCGAATTTATGGTCCTTTTCAAATTTTGGATAGAGTTGGTTAGGTAGCCTATAAGCTGAATTTACTGGAGGATTGCAGGATTTACCCAATATTTCATATCTCTCTCCTCGAGGAAGCCTTCAGCCACCACAACTTGTTCAACCTCTACCCATAACCTTGGCTCGTGACATGGAGCTCCAGGTTCAACCAGCAAATGTTTTGATCAGGTGGCACAACCTCTTCTACAACAAGCCTTCATCATTTTCGCCTTGAGGACAAGGTGGATCTTTTAGGAGGGGGAAGCGTATCGTTAGGAATACAAGGCTTATTACTTAAGTGTACTCTAGAAGAAATAAGAGCAAAGCAAATCTAACCGGCCTACAAGTTAGTCAGTTAAGAAGTCATAGTGTATAAATAGCAATGTAATTTACTGTAGTAAGGGGTTTTTTGGAAACTCATTTCGGGAGAGTGCTGGGACTCTCAAATTCTTAGTAATCAATACAAAATCACATAATTTTTTTGCTCTCTTTACCTTGTGTATGTCGTGGTGTAAATTCTTTTAATTCTCAGTACCAGTTGTATTGTACTGTAGGCATGGAAAACTAGACAGTGTAAATGGTAATATGAGACATTCTTATCTCCTGATGAATCATCTATTTGCAGGCTCATATGGATCATCTCGTGGGTGATGGATGTTTGGGTGACAATATTGAGCCATTCTTATCTCCCGATGATAATAACATCACAGAAAACGTTTGTAAAGGTATGGTAAATCTGATAGATGAACAAACGCTTTGTGGTTTAAATTTTCTGATATGACTGTATTGATAAGACTAAGAATTCAAATTCAAATGATTGATTGTACACTAGGATTAGGTTTGAAGGAGATCAAGCGTATAATGGCAGGTTCACATAAAGTTGAGTGTTGTCACTTCTCCTCAGATGGAAAACTTCTTGCTACTGGTGGCCATGATAACAAGGTAAGTGCTAGATTGATCTAACTTTAACTATGAAATGATCTCCATTTCATTAGAATTGTTGCATTTAGTGGTTGTAGGGAGAAGTTTTTGTTTTTATTTGAATTAGTTGTACTGTTAAATATAAAACCTGGACTGGCTTTGTTGGTTTGACACGTGAAGCAGTCAGTTAATAACATTGATGAATAATTTTTCTGCTTTGTCTGGTTCAGGTTTCTCTGTGGTGCACCGAATTGTTTAACCAGAAATCTACTCTTGAAGAGCACAGTGAATGGATAACTGATGTTCGATTTTGCCCAAGCATGCCGCGTGTTGCTACATCCTCAGCAGACAAAACTGTTAGGGTTTGGGATATTGATAATGTAAGACAATTTTCTCTTCAACCAAATAAAAAAAGTTTATGTTTGTTGTGTCTTTTCTTTTCTCTTTCATTTTTCATTGTTAGAAGTTTTTCATCGACTAGAAATAAGACCAATTTACAATATATAAGTGGGTGCAAACTTCACTTTATAAACTGATTTTCTGAACTTGAAATGGGCTTAAAGTTCATTTTTTAACATTCATAATAAAACATTTTAAACTGTGACATTAGTCTAATCTCACTTCTTACATATCTTATTGTATTAAACACATTGCACTCTATTTTTTCCATTAGCGTTCTATTTCTTTAATAATCTCCAACAACTGTATGAAATGCTATAGCCTATAACTATTAATGAATTTGATATGATAATCTGGTTGGAAAGACGGGGATTAGGTGTCGTGTCTTCGATTAAATTAGTAGATGTATCATTTCCTGTATGTATCATATATGTATGTCTTTTGATGGCAAGTAAATCTTCTTTCCGGGCTCCTACTTGTATGGAACATAGGTGGTGGAATTTGACTTCGCGGTATTAGTTGAAAGTTGACTAGCTTAAAAAATTAATTCTTACGTTTTACCATTTCTTTAGTCTAAAGGGTGCATCAAAGATTTTTCTTGAGTTTAGGTACTATTTAATTAGGTGATACTTTTATTTTTCTCATATATGTGATGGGACTTTGATTATTTTTTGCAGCCAGGTTATTCTCTTCGAACATTCACTGGACATGCTTCGACAGTGACGTCTCTAGATTTTCACCCTAGCAAAGATGACCTTATTTGCTCATGTGATAATAGTGAGATAAGATACTGGAGTATTAAAAATGGTAGTTGTACTGGGGTTTTCAAGGTACGAAATCTAACATGAACTGTGAAGCGCATCCCAATTCCCATTGAATTATTGTAATTCGATTGAAAATAACTTTGATTATATTAACACTAACACTCTTGAAGTTTTCTCAAACTACTCTGACATCTTAATTTTTTTTTAAATTTTACATAAATCTTCCCATTGTTTTGAAAACATTACATTGTTCTCCCTCTTTATACTACTCATGCACCCCCTTGAGTTTTAAGAATATTACATATGCACCCTCTTAAGGGGAGGTCATTCTATTGATGAAAAAAAATATGGGGTGTATGTGTAGTTTGAGAGAACCGCAGGGGGGGTATTATTGTAATTTACTCAATAACTTTATTGTCCAGTTTTTTATCAGGGTGGTGCAACTCAGATGAGATTTCAACCTTGTTTGGGAAGGCTTCTTGCAGCTGCCGTAGATAATTTCGTATCCATTTTTGATGTAGAAACCCTGGCTTGCAGACTTAAATTACAGGTCAGCTCTGAATTTTCTATTTACATTTTAACTTCTAGTATACTGCTCAGGTTTGTATCAACCATCAACAAAGGCTAGAACATAGATAACTATTGATAGCAACTTTTTATCACATATTCAATCTTTCCCGTGTTAGATTATTTTGCTCTGTTACTCAAGCAGATCAATAAGTGACATTCTTTTAATCTTCCATTTTATGGAGCTCTTGACTATTGATGAATCTTGTTCTGGTGCTTCCTTTTAGGGCCATAATAATGTTGTGCGTTCTGTGTGCTGGGATTCGTCTGGAAAATATTTGGCTTCTGTGAGTGATGATCTGGTTAGAGTTTGGAATGTTGGATCTGGCAGCAAAGGGGAATGCATTCACGAGTTGGCTGCATCAGGGAACAAATTCAACACCTGTGTTTTCCATCCCTTCTATCCTTTGTTGTTCATTGGCTGCAACAAGGTAACTTGTCTTCTGTATTCTAATTAATCATAATATCAGAATAAAAAATGTTACTTATCGTCCTTTCTATTTTACTTGTAAATTTTGTCTCTATGAAAAATAATGGGAATGAATTGCAGACTATTGATGTGTTGGACTTCGGTGAGAAGAAGACATTTACCATGCATGCACACGAAAAGCTTGTATCTTCCTTGGCGGTATCAAATGCTGGCTTGCTGGCTTCAACTAGTCATGACAAACATTTGAAATTCTGGAAGTGACCAGCTTCTTAGCCTTTTGTTATGTAGATAGATAGATGCTCAAGTTTTTTTTTTTTGCCCCTTTTTTTGTACGTTCTTATATAGGTCGCACTCTTTCACAGTGAAAAGAATGTTTTGGATTTTGGCCCGTCCCTTGTTGCTATATAGGTCATACAACTTCTCTGGATCATTTCCTTAAACTTTGATTTTCAAAATAGAAAAGGGTATACAGTGAAAGTGGTAATACTGATAAATGTTTTGAAGATTTTTTAAACATTCTTTGGTCGTGTTCATATTTTTATTCCGTCTGTAAAAGGTGTGCTTGAGAAAAAAGGCCATTGCTTTCTTTCCTGTTATCCAAAAACAAGATAAAGTTTATAAAGCTAACAATTGAGTAAGAGAATGTGTGGTGAAACATCCCAAGTAAACAAATTACTTATATTATTTTCTAGCATAAATTTGTAAACTTTTCATATATGAACAAAGACCAAATGTAACACGAAGTCAATATTAACAACTTCAATAATCCATAAAATTTATTTTTCAGTTAGTAGTATATTTTCAGAAGACCTACAGTTATTTGAACATTTAATTCTTTGCTTAATCACTAGGCTTTTACAGTTGCTTTCTTACTTCTCTATTAAGTTGAGATATTAGTATTTTATTTATAAACTTTGCTATGTCAGAACAACAGTGGCCTGCGTCTTGAAGTATCAATTTTGAGTGAAACCAGGTAATCAAAATCTTCAATTTCTCCTCCTCTCCTCTTGCGCAATCGTATGCGAGGTTGTTCTTTTAATTTGATTGTCTACATCTTAAAAACACCAAACAGCCTCAATATACAACTGTTACAAGCTTTCAAATAAGAGATTACAAAACAGAAGATGCAGAAGTATAAGGTATAAGATAGGAAATGTAGCAGAATAAAGAGATAATTATATAATTTTATTGTTCAGTATCACCAAAATCTGTCTTTACCAATGAGTAATATCGGACTCGAAACCTAACAAAAACCTTATGAACCAATAATAGGTCACTTTACAACAAATATGTCCCTGAATCATGTAAAAGCAGGCTATTAATGCTATGCTATAATCATATCGCTATACAGATGTCACGCTTATTTTTTATGATGTATTGAGAAACTAACATACAAGTCTATCCCATCATCTCCTTTGGAAATTGAAGGATTTAATTGCAAAGGCAAATATAACTGCGAAAAATATGCAGAACCCAGCCACCATAACAGCTGTAACGCACAAGAAATCATGCCTGTACCCAAACACTGCCTTAAGTAACTCTCTTATACTCATCAAGTTTCCATCAGAGAGCTTCACCGGATGATTATCATCACCGTACTGTGACGTCAGAAGACCATTAAGACTCCAGGCTACTGGGTTTGCCCAGTAATACCATCTCCACCAAATAGGAATTCTCTGACAAATTAAACCACAAAAAGTTTATAGATCACATAATTTAGTGCACAACTTCATGTATTTCTTCTCATTACACATACTAATAACATGCCCATCAATGTATTCACAGGATATGAAAGAATCAGTTGTAATGAATCTGCCTAGAGGTTGCATCTCTCAATTCTCACGTATATACAGTCATAAGGAAACTGTCTATTCCAGTGTGAAATTAGATAATTTGTTTTCGGGTCGAAACATTCTGTTAGATTAACTAGTTAAAAAACCCAAAAAAGTTAATCATATAAAACTCACATAGAATCACAGAGCACATCATGTTAATAGTTATATCATGAGTAACAATTTTTAAAACTTTTTGGTATATCAGTTTATTTGAAAAATTTTACTGCAATGTAATACCCGACTATATATGTTTGACATCAGAATAGTTCAGAAGTTAATTATTCACTGGGTGCAAATAGATTAATGCAGTCAATGTAAAAAATTTATCATTTGATATTATTAATCATTACTTCGAATATTAAATTTAGTATTGAGAATTTTTCAAGGACAACTCGGAATTTGTTCTCATTGCATTGCTTTTCAGCATTTATTTGTAACACTCCAGAAAGATAGCAATGAAGTATCAGTTTCCATACCTTACGAGGAATCATAAAACCACTGAAAAGGTTCCACAACATATAAAATGGAGCAGCGATGATGGCAGCAACATTATGATTTGGTGTGATAGCCGTTGTCATCATTCCATAGAAGGTAAAATATAACATCGTAAAATACATGAAGAATAAGTACCAAATGAACCTATCAACAGTCCAGATAAAGGAACCCATGGAATAGAATATTGAAGAGTATATAATAGCCTGTGCGAACACATAAGGGAACTCAATAACGACCTGCACATTGTAGGATAACGAGTGAGTTAACTTACGGAAACCTTCTATTTCGGTACACTAATTCTAAATTATATTATATGTCTGAAGAAATACCTGAGCAAATGCAAATGATAAGGCTGAATACATCCCTGCAGCTCTTTCTCTATAAGAAACAAATCTTTCCACGGAAACAACAGGCTGAACAGCTGTGCCATTTGTAATACCAATGAAGAGGATTGCCGAATACATGGATCCCATGGCATTAAATATATCTTGCTGCGTCTCCCTGAAAAAAAAAAACAAGGTTCTTACATTAAGTATGATGGTTAAAAAACAGAAAATGCATCAGATTCAGTGACAGTATAAATAAACTAAATTTAGCATATAGTCTAACTATTCCGATTATCTCAAAATAAAACAATGTAAATTAATCTCCTTGGCACACTAACTAAAACTAATTCAACAAGAGGATAGATGACTCTGTCAATAGCCAATGTTTAGCAGGGTTTTGTCAATACAAGTTTACAAACGGGCATAACCTCTAGCAGGAAAACATTGCAACGATGTACCAAGAAATTAGAAAAATTGGAAATGGTACGGGTCCCCAAATTTGAAGCATATGAACCAAAATGTTATTTGAAATCGAAGATCCATAAAATAAAGGAAAAATAAGAGGAAAAGACCTTTTAGCTCCAAATCTCCAGCATATCGTACCGAGCATCAATGAGATGATGACGGTGTAAAAAAAGCGAACAGCAGTGTACTGAGGGTTACGCCAGTAAGAAAGATTTTGCTTCCACAGACAAGTTAGGAACTGCTCAAAAGATGAACGGCAGTACTTGGTTGGAAAATGCAATTCTTTTGAATTATTGCTGGGCTTGCTCAACCTTTCAACCAACTCTTGGTTATACCTGAAGAAAAACATGTTATGTTTATATAAAAACCAAAAAGAAATATATATGAACACAATTTACCATAAAAAAAAATATACATACTGGTACAAACTTGATCCTCGGTAGATTTCTGCAAAGTCCACTCCCAGCCGGTTTTCTTCAGCCGACGATGTAACCTCTAGCATCCACGTAGCAGGGTTATATCCAGGCCTGATCTTTGGAATTCCTTCTATTGCCTACAAAAGTATAGATGTCATGAATAATTGAGGATTATATTGCTTTATTACCATTCAACCATATACCACATGCTCAGTAAGAGCTAAGAGTGCACCAGCTTACTTCAAAATAACTGATCAGTTCACTAGATTTAGGACCAAGTGGACCAGCATAAATGAGCTCTCCTCCCCTTTTCATACACAGAAGCTGTAGAAGTTGGAATTTCGTCAGAGCAGTGAAGAAAAGACAGTGTTTTCGAATTATAGACAGGATCAGGAAAACTGAAATATACAAATAAGAAAAAGCTAGGGCCATCTTTTACACGCTCACGGTCAAAACTGAAGGAAATTACTGTACAACAATAATATAATAATGTCAACTAAAAGTTAAAATTTCGTTGATCCATGGGGGAGAGGATATATTGCCTATTGATAAAGTAAACTTCCAAATATCTATGCTTAAAAAATGCCCTCTCATAAAGAGAATACCTCATCAAATGATTCAAAAATGTCTATGCTAGGCTGATGGATCGTGCACACTATTGTTCTCCCAGTATTAACTATATTCCTCACAGTTCTCATCACAATGGCTGCGGCCCGGGCATCCAATCCAGAAGTGGGCTCATCCATGAAGACTATGGAAGGGTTGGCAACCAGTTCCACTGCTATAGTCAACCGTTTTCGTTGTTCCGTTGACAGACCATCAATTCCGGGTAGACCCACTAGTGCTCCACGTAACGGAGTGAGTTCCACAAGCTCCATTATCTCCTCAACGAAGGCCTGGCCGTCAAAAGGAGGAAGTTATGTACTTATTTTTATCAAAACAATACCAGAAGGTGTCTATAAATAATATGTTTCACACCTTTTGTGTCTCAAAGTCAACATCTGAAGACAATCGAAGCCAAGCAGAGAACAGTAAGGATTCCCAAACAGTCAAACAAGGAGAATGAACATCAGTCTGCTCACAGTAACCAGAAATTCTTGCAAAAGTGTCTTGTCTTTTGGGATAACCAGATATAAATACACCCCCTTCTATGACTCCACCAGTTTTTCTTCCAGCTAGCACATCCATCAGCGTCGTTTTTCCGGCACCGCTTACTCCAACCAATGCTGTCAACACACCCGGTCTAAAGGATCCAGTAACATTAACAAGCAGCGGTAACCTGTCCTCTAATATTCCTTGTTGTTTCAATTCCTGAAGCAACAATTGAATAAATTAGCATTTACCGTAAATTAAATTTTACAAAATAAAAATAATGATCATTTTACATACCAAAGGAACATCCACATAGTAATTGATATTGCTGAAAGCCATGGACAGTGGTTGAAATGGAAGAACCATTCCTTTTTGCTTAAAATGCTTTCCTGTGAGAATATGAGAATTAGATGAAATGACACTGTCCAACACACACACGCGAACAAGTCATAATTTACAAACCACTTGATGCCGATCGCTGCAAGTACTCTCTCAGCTCAATAACAACACTTTCACCTATTCTTCTCTTTTCTCTTTCTTGAAGCTCGTCCTTTGAAACTACGGCTTGTTGTCTTCCCATGGCTGAAGTGAAGTTTAGGGAAATATCATAAAAATATTACTAAACACAAGTTCATTTTGGTCTATGAAGCACCAGAAAACACCGTTACATTAGAAAGGGGTTATATGGAGAATAACGTGTCTTACGATTAAGGTAAGCCAAGAATATTGTGAATAGAATGTTGAACAAAATTGTGTATCCAACCATTGCCCCAAGACCAATCCAATACCAATAGCTTTCTGCATACAAACTCCGCTGTTTTAATACTTCCAAACCCAATGAGTTGGTCGTCTGAGTTCCAGCTTTCTGTAAAAAGATTAAATAGTGAGTACAGTTTCAAATGCAGTAAGAAAATTAACAGTATCATCCTCGCTTTGCAACTAGAGAAATAGTTACAATGGTTATGAAAGAATCACGTTCCTATAACCAGAACAAGGATTATACCTTATCCCAAGAATGTCCAAGAAATTCGTTCACTGAAGCCGAATTTTGTGCATACATCAAAGGAGAAATCCAAAAACCCCATATCCACCAAACAGGTATACGGTCTGCCCAAAAATGAGATAGAAAGTAAGAAAAACTCCGTTATCAAATCGACTTTAGAAACATGAAAACATACTCCCGTTCAACCTCTTGAAATTATATATCCGCCAAGAGCCATTACAACCAACATGGCAAAGGATCCAAAGGTATTGGATACTATCATATTTCGGCCCAGGGATCCTATCAAACGAAACAGACCTATAGACATCTGGTGCAGAAAGAAGAAAAGCAAGAACTGCTGAAAAAATCTGCATATACAGAAGTACACAAAAATATTAAGGTAAGAGAAACTCTAAGAATAAACGAAATCACTAAGTGAATATAAGAGTTACCTAGTAATTGAAGGATCATATCCAATTGCATAGTATGTGACAGCCACCCAACATCCAGCCTCTATCGCGGAAGTTGGGATACTAAGGAACCAAGAAGGAAGTGTATATGCCCAGCTAGGATAGAAGTGCAGGTCTCTGTGCTTGTAAAGAACTGGAAGTTTTGCAACTAACATTGACACCTCCGTAAAACCATTGAAAAGAATAATAACCATAGAAAAGTACAGTGCTCCAAGATATAGGCCCCCATCGTCAATTGTATTGTGGTGCATTGTTGTTCGGAAGAAAACACTCATTGTAATTAAGGCAACCAAAAGTAGCTGAAAATAGTACATAAGGGTCAAGATCAGCTCCATATAAAGCTTACGTAGTTACATCCATCATAGAACAAATAAAAAGTCAAAATTTTCCACAGCTACGTAGAAAAAAAAAACGAAGAGACTGAGATGACTACAACATGTTTTCACAATAGTATTATCTAGATTAAGGGACTACAAGAATTATTGCTTTCTTTTCTTGAGCTCATTTTTTTATCACGAGAATTGCTTTAAAACAATTATAAATTATTAACTGTCGTACGTTTTAACCGTGGATTTATACCAGTAAGATTACCTGAACAAACTTAAAAACATAGATAAATGAATTCCGTTTCATGAGAAGCTTCTGCCACTGAAAATTAGTCTTGAGAAGTTCAAGCCTTTTGGCGCCATAGCTAAGAGTTGCCAAGGCGGCTGGATGATTATAGCGTCTATCGAAAGGTATGTTTAGTTGCTCAGACAAAAGCCTACCCTCACGATATAAGGAAAATGCTTCGGCGAACTTTCCAACAGGTACATATCGGTAAGGGCGATCGAGAACAGACCAGTACTGCTCTTGGTCCTTCTTAGACGTTACCTGTTCAGAAGATTTGAAGTCTGAAGTGAACCGTCACTAAATCAAATATAGCAGAAACATAAATTCCAATGTGGTTACTAGTACTCACTTCTTGCAAGAAATCTGCTACATTTTTCCGCTCTGGACAACTGAATCCCATTTGTCTGAAAAAATCAACAGCAGATTCACGGGGGCCTTGATATACAATCTGACCTTCGCACAAAAGAATAACATCATCAAACAATTCATAGGTCTCGGGTGCTGGTTGAAGAAGAGATACAATTGTGGTGGCATCAAGTGCACGTGTTGAATGCTTAAGATATCTGATAATTTGATAAGTAGTTGAACTATCAAGACCAGTTGATATCTCATCCATGAATAGCACTCTTGCTGGACCAATTAATAGTTCACCTGTAAATCAAACATAAACTGATTATCATAGGTCAAACACATCTAATGTCCTAGTACACACGACAAAGTGATGATGTCTTTAACCTGTTGTAAGACGTTTCTTTTGACCCCCTGAGATGCCCTTGAGCATTTCATCTCCCACCAATGTGTCACCACATATGTCCAAACCTAATATCTTTGTGAGAAATATTTTAGTATTTGTTCAAAGATCCAAAAAGACTACAAAATGAAAAGAACGATACAATTCAGATACAAGACGCGTAGTAGATAATGTGGCTTGTGAATCTTCATTGATATCACTTGTTGAAAACGTTAAACGAGGTTGGCATCTGGCCTTAGTGAATAATTTTGGACTATTGGCGTTAATTTTGCTTGACAAAACAATATATAGTTTATTTATGACAGGACATTTCTCTCATACATGCGTTAGCAAGTTGACAAAATTAGTTTAGTAAATTGATAAAATAACCAATTTAATATAACAAAGATATTTTAACAGACAATTCTAAAGCAAAAGTATATAAGAGACCAAAATTTTATTCTAGTCATTTATATGTTCTATTTAGACCAGCGTATGAAAAGGTTGGGTATCTATTTTTTCCATCTAGATTCTCAGGCTGCAAGAAAATTCATATCATTTCACCATGGTTACTTCTTTAGAAGAACTTCCTTGCTTTGTGGTCCTTTAGTATAATCCATCGTTATTTTTGTCAAACATCTTGCTTTTTATTTTTTTCTAATTCAACATTTATCCAATAATATATTAACACGTGGATTTCGTATTCTCTCGTGCATAATTTTAACAGTGCTAGATTTAATGAGAGTATTTTAGTTAACTTGTCATGATTTAGTTTACGAGTCGTCACAATAATATGATCCAAACATCAGCTTGGTCCAGCATTCAATTTTGGCTGGTAATCCATGCCAATAGTCCTCCATTCTTTCTCTAATTCTTCTTATGCGGGGACTTTCTCACTTCAAACACATTAATTCAAGAGTAATAACTTTTTTTTTACATGAGTAAATAGTTCTTAGATTTGTACCTTCATGATGTACTCCACCACAAGATTTGTTTCTAGTCCCCCAAGAGCGAATGACTACAAAAGAAACTAGAGTGGATTAATTTGTATCCCTGAATGAAGTTCATCAAATTCAGAGAAAAAAAAATGCAAGGGTACCTTCATGAATAGATCAAGATCTTCATCTGGTTTTATTCCAGCATTCTTTTCTCTTCTGGCAAGTTCCAGCAACATATCTGGTAAGAGTCCACGATTTAGTATTAGCATTTTATGTTGCAAATTGAACATGTTAAGACGATCACATAAAAAATATACCAAATTTAAATCCAACGCCTTGACAACGACCAGCAAACTGGAGAGTTTCCCTCACGGTCATCTCTGCCACATGCCAATCTTGTTGGCTGATATAAGCAGCAGTCCTCTGAGGAACAAACTCTTTCAGACCATGTCCATTGTATGTAATGTTCCCAGACATCTTCAAACAGCATAAAGTACATACATGAGATGGGAGAAAGAAACGAATATATAAATCTGCTGGAAATAACCCAAATGTGAGTCAAAATTTCACATTGGATAGAATAGACAAAGTTAAACATTCTATAAAAATGAAAACCTATAATAATATTGCCTTAAGATTTTAGAATAAAAATAATGTCAAATGTATGATATGTATTAGACCAATGTCATATATATATATACATATATATACATATATATATATATATATATATATATATATATATATATATATATATATATATATATATATATATATATATATATATATATATATATACATATATATATACATATATATAAAACCACAATCCCTCAATCATTTTAACTCATATATAAAAAATATATAACCCAACAAAATCCACATTAGAGTAGAGCATGTATTGGCTATTTGGTCAATACTGTTATTTATAAATTATCAAGTATAAATCAAATAGAGAAGGCATTTATCAGTTTTATTTTATCCAGTTCAGTATAATTGAAAACAAAATCTATTTCTTTAGAGAAGAATAAAATTCCATTTATTAAAAAAGTAGTTATTACACGATCTAAGATAATAGTGAAAAAGTCAACTTTGAAGATAAAATCGACAATTTGATTGTCTACTTTAAAAAAATAAGGGAAAAAAAACAGTAGAATTGAAGTCTATACTTTTAAAATCAAATTTTTCCTTATAAACTACACCATACAAATAAATACTTTAGTAACTACTACACTACTTACAAATAGATGGACAAGATTTTATTTTCATTACATCCATTTATTATGGAAAATGGCGCCAAAAACGAAAAATCTCAGAATATGGATAACTCCAAACAGAGAGCAGAAAAGCCTCCGAATAGAGTCTATTACATCTTGAAAAGTTGTTCGTACTCATTTCGATTTCCAAGCAATCTATGCCGATAATCGATCGGCGTTAAGCTTAAATAGCACCTTGTTCTGGCAAGAATTTCCAATAATATTGGCAAAGTAGTGGGGCGTCCAGACAAAAAAGAAACCCCATTTTAATTTGGGAAAATTATGTTTTGATAGAGTGATTGGAAAACTTAGTACCTGCAACCCGGGTCCTAGCCTACCAGCAAGTGCTAATAGTAGTGTCGTTTTCCCGGAGCTTGGCGGACCCAACAGTAACGTTAGCCTGCAAGAATAACAAAATCACAGTCTATCCAATATATTTACAAAAATTACAATTAGATTTTTAAAAAAATTATCAAAGTATCTTTTAATACATGACAACGATTTTTAGTCTTGTTTTGGGGTGTCATTCCTTCTCCCACAGGAAAAAAAAAACACGACAACGATATATTGTGTAACATCATGCTTGTAATTAATGCAGTTTATAGAAAATAAAATTGCAAATATTCAACAAATTTAAATAAAATATAAGTATTTTAAAGAATGTATTTCGAATCACTTTATTCTTTGTAACGAAAAGGATTCGTAAAATTTAGAATTTTATACATGTAAATGTTCTTTGAATGGGACTGGTAGTTGAATGTAAAAAAAAAAAAAGTCACCCTTTTATCCTTTTGATTTGTCAAAGTGCAGTTAACGTAGGTTGAACTTATCCTTCGACAGTCAATGAAAAAACGGAAAATAGGCTACGTTGAACCTAATGCCATGACTTAAAATCTACCAACTGAGCAGTTAATAACAGCACTATCTATTTTCTTCTCACATCATACTATTGTTATACATACACTTCCCAGTAGAGGTGAAAAGTATTCAAACAGCTAGAAATTTAGGTTTGGTTTAATAGAAAAAAAAAAAACATTACCACCTTGACTCGTTTTTTAAGCAATAATTCTAATTGGAAATCTAAACTTGGTTTATTTAAAAAAAATGAAGTTTAGTTTTATATTCATTTAACTCATTTATAACTTAATTATGTTTATTTGTGAAAAAATTCCTATAAAAATACTTGATAATAAATGTTTGTTTCAAAATAAATATATGTGCACAATACAAAACATGTGTTATTAAATAGTAGATCTATGTAAAAAGAATTATGAACAGTTATTCACCAAAATTTTGCCTTTAGCTTGTAAAACGTGACATTTTAGAAATGTAAGTAATTAACGTTGATCTCAAAACTTAATTTAATATTTAATTATAATTTAAACTCAAACTTGTATAATATCTATATTTTAGTTTATAAATCTAAAAATCACTCTTTTAATTCTGTGCATTTATTTAACTCGTCTTAGTTATTATAGTATTTAAGCTAATTATAAATGCATGTGTGCAGGCCCAATGGAGAGCCTCGAACAAAAAATTGTACGAATATCGAATATCGACACAAAAAAAAAAAACTATTAATTAAACCAATGGATTTGAAGGAACATTTAACGAGTGAATCCGGCCGTGGTGACCATGGAATTTTTTTTTTTTACCACATTACTTATTTCAACACTGACCTTGAAGGTCTAATAATCCCACTGATGTCCGCTAGAATTGTCAATTTGCTTCTCTTCCTTCTGTATATCAGCAACTGCCTTAAAAGAGCCTAATTACACATGTAATATTAGAACCACGTTCCAAACAGGAAAAGCAGGAAAAGGAAGATATTACAAATGAAATTTGGAAATGAAAGGTAAGAAAAAGTAAGCACCTCCGTCATATTACAAATGAAATTAGGAATGGTTGGCAGAGCTCTGCTACCGACATGTACGTAAGTCTCAACGGTCAAGTTCTGAAATCGAACTTCAATTTTCGGAAACTCCAAACCTACTCTGCGAAGTTCAGCATCCAGTAAAACACATTCAGCAAAATTAACCACCTACATTCTCGTAACATTTAAACTGAAAGATCGAGAAGAAGCAGCAATATATCCAATCCAGTAATAATTGTAAGCAAAGAACAAACACCAGTATTGTCAACTGTAATAGACTTAGAATCGCAAGTCCTGCTACTCTGTTACTCTAGAATATGGCAACAAGAGAAAGAGAGAGAGAGAGAGATTACGCGTTGAATCGACTTCTCATACGGTGGAAGATAATCTCAGGATCATTGTCGACGCAGTCGACAAGCCTCTCAAGAAGAAGACGCTGGTCCTGCGACTGGAGATCTCTAACGTCGATCTCCTTCATGTCACCGGTGAGATTCCTGAAGATTCCCCGGCGAGCTCGTTTGTAAGTAGGAAGCCTCTCCAGCGCCGCCCAGCGCAGCGCCTCCTCGTCTTCCCCTTGCTCCCTGAAGGAGGCCGATCTGGCGAAGGCGTTCTCCGCAGAGTTCCACATTGCGCCCTCCCACCGCCACTGAAAAAAGTAAGAGAGTCCAGAATGCCTTTGTGTGATTGGGAATGAATGAAGACGCAGTACTTCTTCTTCTACTAGTTGTTTGTTTTTAGAGTTGGATAGGAGGTAGTTGAGACTTGAGAGTTTGCATTAATGGCCGCACCTTCTCTTTCTTCCTTGTTAAAGTGCAGCATAATGTCTGCGTGCTGTTAGAGGACCCTCATTTAATAGCCGCGGGAAAGACAAGTAAGGGTCCTCTGCAACTTCCACGCGCTCTCTTCTTCCTACCCGCTCTGTTTAAGAGGACACGTGTCAGAGGACTTACTTGTAATATCAAACTCCTTCATACTTACTATAGTTTATATTAATGCTAACAAGTGATAACGATCACTGTACCCTCTTTTCGGAAAACGGTTATACAGTGTAAGATTATTGTTTTGCCCTTGCATGATGACGATCCAATGGTGGATATGATGTGATTCGCTATTGCTAATTTTGGGAAGACACCTTGCTGCCGCTGGTTTCACGAGCGGGACTACCCTCTATGGTCACCTTTTTGCCTCCTCTATGATTCATTCACATAAAATAAGCCAATAGTTATAACTTATTTTAAAAAATATTTGAGTTTTTCTCAATTTACTTTTGCTTCCGTGGTTATTCAAATTTATTTGGATTTTCTTATTTTTCGAATGAGAACAAAAAACATATTCCCGTATTTTCTACAACTTCTATCTCTCCTAATAAAATAAAAATGTTAAAAAGTAGAAAAAATATATTTGATTCTTTTATGTTAAGCTTGTGAGGAATTTTAAAACGTAATTTACTTTTATAGAAAAAATTAAATTCTGAAATTGTATAAAAAATTAAAATTCTGCAAGTTTTCTTATTTATCGTGTTAGCGTGTTCTTTTTCTCTTTGCATTGAACACTTAAATTAGCTCATGTTTGATAATATTTTTATTTTATCAATATTTTAAGAATTAAATATGTTTTCAATTTTTAAAATTAAATAAAAAATTAAAATTCATTTTTACCCAAACTTTAATACATTTTAATAATAATTTATTGTATTAATTCATTTTTATTTATTTTTTATCTTTCTTCACAAACAAACAGCACACCATGTGAAAATAAACACTTCATTTTATTTTTTAATACTTTCGTAAATTTTCATTTCAAAATTCTTTATTTTTCATCATCTTTTTTATGATACAAACGAACTCTACTTTTAATTTTGCTTTCCACTCAACTCCATTCTTTTAAATTCATCCTAAAAACCAAATACACCTTAGAATTTAAAAAATAAAAATACAATTCAAATTGTCTATTTAGAAGAACATAGAAGACTCGAATAAAATAGTTCTCTTAATAAAAATATTATTTGTTAATGTTTTTAATAGACCAATATTACGATTTTGTCCTTAAAAGATAAAAGGAGAAATGAGTATTTAAATTGCGTTTGACATCAATCCTTAAACGACGTGAGATTTATTGGATATACCAGAACAAGTCTCCCAGTCGAGGATAAGGAGAATTGTCGTTTCTACAGACGGCACCAATATTCCAATCTAACTCAAGTCCATCTAATAATATAGTTGAGAACAATCATTGCATTCTCAAGATATTGTTTGCTTTAAAACATAGAAATTCGTTACAATTTTACCTTTAAAAATGTTTCAGAAAGAGAAAAAAAAATATTTAAATTTACCTCGACTCCTAAATTAAGTAAAACTTTTTGTAAAGTAAAATGTTATAATAAAAGGTATAATCATTTACTTCTGAAAAGTGCAAAGAGTAAGAAATATCCTGTTTTTTTTTTTCACCAAACATTTTTCGTTTGCTTCTTATTGCAACATTATTATAAATATTTCCTTGTAATTAAAAATGAAAGTAAAACTAGTTATAATTTGATTGAGTGATATAGATAAATTATGGTTAATTTAACCCTTAAAATTGAAATATTACTAAATGTTGTCAGGATAAAAAAATATTTTAGATTAAGTTAATTACATTTTATTATGAACGTATTTTAGTAAATAACATATTATTTATTTAATATAAACAAAATAATTATATATATATATATATATATTATTTTTATTTTTATTTAAATTTAAATATTTTACTTTTATTAAAAGTAATTATAATTTTAAGTATTATTTTGATATTATAATTTTTAATAAATGTAATTTATTTTCTAATTTGATAAATAAAAAATTTATCTCAAATAAATAATCGATAAAATACATTTTAAATTTATAATTAGTAATTATAATGAATTATATATAACTTAAAAGAACAATATGTAAGAAGATGTCTATGTCCATCCCTTTCTACAATTTGTTTTTAAATTATTTATCATACACTATACCAACAAATTCTACTGACTAGAATGTATTTGAATAAAAATACAGACTCTACCAAGGATTATGTTAATTTCAAAATATTTTTCTCTCAACTAATTTATTATTTGATCTGTGTTTTTATCATATTTAATTAAGTTCCCATCGATGTTGATGTATTTTTAACTCTCCTCCATTTATTATCTAGAAAATAAATAAATATGACGTAAATTTATTTTGAATTATAAATAAATTTGATGATGATTTATAAATTGTTATTATTGGAATTGTTGATATTGTGTTTAGATCGGTTTTGAAATTTGATATTAGTAATATAATTGTTGGGATGATATTGTAGAATGTTCGGTTTAAATTAAGTATTATTAGAATTTTAGTTGGTAACATATATGTTGAATTGGTCAATTTTTTTTGTAAGTTAATGGAAACAATTATGAATTCAAGTAGTAGTCAATCATATTAAAAACCATGTAGAATATAAGCAATTTTTGTAAGTTATTAAGTTGTACCTTTATGTTGTCAATCTTTGGTTTCTTTCGAATTACTAAATTAATTACTTAAAGGGGATGTGATATAGTTTATCGTATTAAATACGTAAGTCATCAGCAAATACTATTAATTAATTGAATCTCTCCCTGATCAATGTTGCTTACAGGTCCAGTTAATGTAATATCTATAAGAAAACTCAAGTCAAAGATTATGCCATAATAAACATGTAATCAATATATGCAATCCATTAGAGTTAGAAACAAAAAAATACCACAAATATTATAGCTCCAAACTTAATTCATAAATCCTAAATTAATTTGAATATAATGTAACTAAATTTGTTGGGTTTCAATCAATTAGAAAAATTAATTCATATTTTCTAAATCTGGAAATTTTTAAACTGAGTTACCTTTTTAAAATGAAGCAAATAATGTTATAAATTTAGTTATTGACGTAAATACAAATATAATATAAATATATTATCATTAATTTAAAAAAATATTCATTATTTGTAAATATATAATAAAATAAATACATAGCGATGATTTTCATTATAAAATATAATTTCTTATTTCCAAAATGTTCATTGATATAGAAATATATAAATAAATGCATACAATTGTGAATTATATACACAAAATGTTTTAGCACGTTATGTTTACCTTTGAATGGAATAATTTCCAACAATTATTTAATGCAAAGGCAACCTCCACAAAGAGGACATAGGAGGTGGAAAAGTCAATAAACAGGGTTTGTAGCTGGACATTCTTGTTGGAAAAAACTGAGATTGAGTTTATGGCATGCAAATTGTCTTCCAACCTTTATCTCATGGCGTCACATTGGTCATTCAGATACATAGCACCAAGTGGTAGATTTATATTAGTTTTCATTATTTTCAAATTAATTTTAAAACTAAAAAATTCAAAATAGATATTAAAAATATTATCTTGATATATACTGGTAAGGTCCAGTAGGACCAAATATACCAAGACTCCCTACCAAAAATACCATGAGTCTAGGGAATTAATGTGTAGAAAATCAAGGATGAGATCACCTCGGTTCCTCAACCAGCATAGGATTAAATGACTTCACGTAGGCAAAGTTATTTTAGTAGAATCAATCAAGATTAAACAATACATGATTAAGGTAACTAATCACTATTACAGAAATCCTAAAAGAGGATACATCTATAAAACCCAAGTTCATAAAGAACAAAAGTTCATTCGGATACTATAAATGGGCACTACTCAATCATTACAATATTTATTGTCTGTTACGTATTGCTGACTTGAATGTCGAAATGACTTTACAAACTCTTAGAAAAACTCCAAAGATGGAATATAATAGATACGTTCAAGCTATAAAAGAATAAAAATATAAATAAGATTGTGATCAGACATCGACCTTTTAAAAATACAATATATTCAATAATTTCAGAGCATTTTAAGCGTTAGAATAAAAAATGTATTTTAAAACTAAAATGGTAACATAACTTCGAATTTTTAAAGCATCAATCTGATTAATTGTAATAATTCTTGTGATATGACTTGTTTCGTATGAGAAATTGCAATGAATATGTTGTTTCTCTTTGGTACCTAGAAAAATTTGGTAGATTTGATTTAATTAATAATGTGTGTTTTTAAATGGAGTAAGGTGACCCACTTGAATGATATAGGGTGTTTCTAAATTGAAGAAAACAAATGTATGGTTAGTTAGTTATGAGGTCTGAAAAATGCATGGATGATGCCTCTTATTCCTTGAGTTGGGGATCTGTTGTGGACTAGTGAGAGATGAATTAGGTGTATTGGTTTGTCGATTTCACAAAAATTTAAGAAACCAGAGAAAAGTAGTTGTACACGTAGAAAGGGATAGTTTAACCCTCTTCCCTTTTCCTCAACTACTTAACGTTCTAAACTCCTTCTTCTTCTTCCTCCTACCTTTCTAAATTACTGCGTCATCGTTACTTCTTCACTTCATCATCACTCACTTTCTTCCTCTCCACCATTTTATTAAGTCCATTTCGTTTTGAAAGTATTTTACTAAATGCAAACAATGGTGTAAAAGTGTTTTCCTAAGTTATATGGATAAAACAGTAACTTCGCGCATTTTAGGCTGAGAAAATTCATTTTTAATAACATAAACAATTATAAAAGCCAGACCTGACTACGGTTAGACAAAATCTTCTCCTCTTCCTTTCTTTGGTGACGTAATATAACTTTCAAAATAATTGTTTTAAAAACCAATAAAATATTAATCATGTCTTAATAGTACCTAGGTGGTCACTTTCTACATTTCCACATGTACCCCCCTCATCACAATAATGTTATTATAATTATTATTACAATATTAATTTTATTGACTTTTGTAACTATTTTCTAATACATGACAATTATAATTTATAAGTTCTAGTTGAATTTCACTGCAATGTTTAATGTTTATTAAAATTGAAATTATGTTTAAGATTGTGAAAGGTTAATATAATGGTAGATGGGATCATAGATTTTAATTTTTTATATAAATATAATATATATTACCAAATACAAATGCATAAAAATAAAATTAATCACTTGACAATACTTAATTAAATTTAAGTTTACAAAATTCATCATCTTGTGAGTGTCAAGTAAGGGATGTTTTACCAATCAAACAATGATTGATTTTTAGTGAAAGTAGAAATTAATTCAATTTTAACTTTTAAAATTTAGATAATAAAGTACGAACAATACAAAGAGAATTGAAATGAAATTTAGAGCCAAAATAAATATTTGGTGTGTATCCAAAATTTGTGGCCGAAAAGAAAAGAAAATTTTTAATTATATTATTTTTAATTGAGTAGTGTTTTGGTGTTCAAGCATTATATTAATTTTTAATTGAAAAATGAAATTTAATAATAATTGTATTAATTTTTACTTACATCAATGTGATGACAACACACCTAACAATATATTTTTTAATCACATTAACTTCTAATTAGTCTTAACTCTAGGTTTATTTAAATTGAATTCATCTATTTAGGAAGGTGAAGAGACACTACAACAAAAAATTTGAAGAAAATGTAGATTTATATGAATTTATAAATCATCTTACCGATTTAATTATGTTATTATCATGTGTGAAATCTAACGTGTAAACGGTAGGATCTTATAATTTTTATGATTTAAATCTCAATTTTAAATACCTTGCTTTCAAGTGTAAAACTCAAGTTTGATTATCCATGGACAAAGTTTAAGATTTTCACATGAAGAGATTATAAAATTATAAATTTATTAAATTATATAATTATAAAATTATAACATTATAATATCATAATATCGTAAGAACATAAGATAATATATTTATAAAATTTTAAAATTACGTGTGTCAAAAACTAAATAAGGTGACAAGATAAGATAACTATCGCATCATCACTTAAGAGTCACATCACCTAATTATTAAAAAATTTAACCATAGAAACTGAAAAATATTAAAATTTGGAGAACTTAAAATCATAAATATTTATTAGAGACCTAATTGAAATTTATCATTAATTCAATCTAATTAAACATGTGTTATTTTATCAAAACTATTTTACTTTAGTAGTATGTCATCATTACATAGAAAAAGATTTATCGTTAAAGTCATAAGACTCTCACCATAATAGCTAACTATAACTATTAAACAATCTAATACTAGTTGAATAATATAAACTCTAATAAAAATAATTGATTTGATCTTATTTAAGGACTCTTTTTTATTTCTCTTGGTCAACAAATCTATTACATATTAAGAAAAGAAGATACCACCAAAATTACTACATTATCCATCTTCTTTTATTGACACGTGTCATAAAAATTAGTTTTTTTGTCATTTTAAAACTCTAATACAAAAGGACCTGGGTTCAAATCCTACAAAAGCCATTTTATTTTTACTTTTTTATTTATTTATGATTTTAACTATTATATTAATTATAAGTAATATTATTATTTGTAATACTTTTATAAGTATTAATATTAGAATTTTTAAAAATATTATTTATAGTGACAATAATAAAATTATAACCACTATTATATATTATTAATATTAGTATTATTAATATTATTAGTAGTAAAGTTATTATTGTTATTACTAATATTAATATGTAATATATTAATTTTTTTATTATATATTATTGATATGAGAAAAAAAGTATTAGAAATATTATTATTATTAT
>Ga0209589_1000525_pt1 | contig 54721 bp, 26 predicted proteins | sample CowpeawhiteBW_FD_187525 | JGI IMG/M metagenome (GOLD analysis project Ga0209589, IMG submission 187525) | Root nodule microbial communities of legume samples collected from California USA - Cow pea white BW (SPAdes) (version 2) | ecosystem: Host-associated > Plants > Roots > Nodule | place: USA...
ATTAATATCTTTAATTGGATAAATTAAAATAATTATTAGATTTACATGTTAAATTACTCTATTATTAAATTAATGTCATGCATCTTGCATGTTATCATGTTAATGACATGATTACATGTTATAAATAAGTCATGCTTAATTGCAAAGCTACTAAAGTTTTTACTTAGCAAATTTATTTGCACAGCATACACCATAATTGGTAACTCTAAGCGGGTGAAACCATGAAACGACATGTAGCAGAACTCATTGAATAAATTGAGAAAATCTGCAATGAAGGGCATCAAACTGAAAGTGTCTTAGTGCTTATTCCTTCAACCCAAGAATAAGAGGGTCCTTCAAGTCTTACAATTGGACAACGTCGAACCAATACACCATTCTCCATGGTTGAGGTAGAAGCTCTTGTGTGCACGGTTGAATTACTTGGATTTGGGAGGTATGATGTTATCAATACTATCAGTATCAGTTTACCTGTATGTGGATAACTGACTTTCTAATAACATTTATACCATCATGAAGGTGGCGCGAGGTTAAGCTACGAGCTTTCTCGGATGCAGACCACTGGACTCCTGGAGATCTAAAGGTATGATAGATCTTTGTTTTGTTTTTTCTTACCACAATTTTTATTAATTATAATTTAATGTAATTCTAATTTGATATGCACAGGATAAATGGAACACAATAGTGCACACGACAAGAATTCCTCCTAAACGAAAGAGGGGTGAGCCCATACCTCAGGAGCTAGAATCTAGAAGACTATCTGGTATGTAGGTATATTTGTTAAAATAAAAATAAGTTATCTTATTTTAACTTTTGAATAATGATAGTGAAGTATATGTCTTAAAAAAATCTTTGAATTTATAATTAACTATGCAAAATAATTTATAATTAACGATGCAAAATAATATTGAATACTAACTGTAATTATGATCACGACTTAAAATAATATTTTACTTTCTCGATGATTAAATGAAATATTAAATTGATATTCATATCAATACGTTTATATATAGAGTTACTTGAATGTGATAAATGCTCTAGCATTCAGTCGGTTAGAGCATCGAGTTGATACATCGTGTATATATAATAAAGCTAATAATGTTATAGTAAACATTCACTTAAATTCGCATTTTGACCTTGAGAATTTAATGCAAAAACATCATGTTATATAGTAAAGCTAATAATGTTATAGTAAACATTCACTTAAATTCGCATTTGGACCTTGAGAATTTAATGGAAACTTAATTGGGATGCGAACTTATCAAATATTAAGAATCATATTACAATATGAAATATTAGGATCATATAATTACAATATAAAATATTATGAGTGTTGAAAATTTTTAGGTATTGTGAAAATATAAAAGATATAAGATATATGATAGATATAAGAAATATGTTACATAAGAAATTTATTATTATAAAATAAAGGTAATAACAGATAAAAAAACAAAAAATAGAAGAAAGAATTGGGAATAAGAGAATAGAGATCAACTTTTCTGTTTTATAACTCATAAAGATACAAATTAAATAATTAATACAAAATATTTACATAAATAATATTAAATTATATAACGACCATTAATTCACAGTTATTTTATTTATATATTTTATTTATTTATATTATATATATATATAATAAAATGTAGCAAAATATAAAATTACAAAATTATTGGTCCAATAATATTTGTTTTCTAAATGCAGATTTAGAAATGATACATAGCACATAGTTAATGTTTAGTGTACAAGATATTATAACAATCATAAATATCACATTTGAGACTGGAAATTAAAAATACAACGCAAACGGCATTTAAATGCCCGGAAACTGTAGGTTAAAATTTATTCCTTCTGACATCACTGTCATTGATTTAACTGGACTTTTACTTACAAGCCAGATCTCACGGTGTGTTTGTTGACAGCAGCAAGTTTTTCCTGAAGTTCTGTTACCCGAGCCTGGTTAAACAAAAATGCAAATCATAAACAGGCGAACACAATAGAAATAAACAATACAACGATATCAGAAAAGACAGTAGAAAGAAGAGAACGTACAGCACAGACCATTAATACTGTTCCCAAAAACAGTACAAGATAGAACAACCTTTTAATAATTATGTCATTAAAATACGATTTTTTTCTCATATATAAAATTCTTGAGAGGCTATCAATCCAGAAGTGAATATTCTTTCATTTCTTTCTAGGATTTCTTCTATTATTTAGATTAATGTTTGAAATAGCTCACAAAATCCACGGGAAAAACAATCATTGTTCTCAGTTATCAGTTGTGTTGTGTTGCATCTTCCTTCCCGAATACCACAAATGTTTATTTATGCAAAAAGAAATACATATGTTATACGTATAGCAAATCATTGAACACCACCTTGAATGATTTAGAATGACGAATCGAAGGTTCAATATCTAAAGCTGTTAAATATGACTGTTCTGCCAAATCAAATTTGTTTAATGCCAAGAAGGCGTCACCTTGGCAGATACAAGCCTGCATAGATAAAAAATGACAATATAATACAAGTGAAAAATAGGCACAGCAAATAACAAGTGAAAAATAGGCACACTGGTGATAGGCAAATTACATCGAGGTCAGATCAAGACAAAAAGATCTAGTTGTGATATTTTATCATGAGATTTCAGTAACGCTCAGAAGGTAGTAGTTTTCACCAACTGCCTAATGTGGGGAAGAGTGCATATGAAAAGGTTTACCTACAATGGTCTAGAAACATGGCTGATTAAAAACTCAGGATGGAATTTTCAAAATGCTTATGCTGAGAAAGCGAAACCTCTTGAGAGTTGCACATTTCAATAAAAAATAAATGCACGCAGTAACAAACTCTAAAGTACTCTTCTGAACAAATTTTCTTAGTTACAAAAATTTATCAGAAATTGGGGAAGGCTACAATGGACCAGCTTTTTAGGTAGTGTATGGTGAACCAATTTTATTAAGCGTTGGATTCATCTAATACTCACAGTTGTATCCTGCTTCTTCCACACTGAATTTAATCCTCTCAACCCTTTCTCTCTCCACCTTCCACCAGTTGCTCAATCCACTCGTGTCATCTCTCATCTTCACTGCCACAATCTGCCTTCTTGACCCCATGCCCACCACCATTGTCACCCATGAAACTCAATGATCTGTGACATCATCGCAGGGGATCCCAACCACCATATTCAGTTCTTCCAAAACAACCAGACTGATAATTATGTTTTAACCACCAATTTTCATATTTTTCTCCATAGGTTCAATTCCCACCTAAATCCAGAATCTGCAATAGTTAACACGTTGACAACAAACATTCCACCCAGCAATTCTACAAAGAGAATCACAAATAATCCTTCTTCCAAGTAGGTGGAGGGGAGTTCGATGCGAGAGTCATCCTTTTGCATGGGTGCAAATGTCAAAAATATCAAAAATCAAACATTTGAAGGGAGAATAGGTAGATGCAGAATCAAACAGGGGTGAAGAAATAGAAACATGCCCATGTATTGCTTTTTCTCTCAAGACCTATCTCTCAAGCAAAGAGGCATACCCAAAATCTAGGTTTAATTCGGAAGGTGAAAATTTGAGACTTTTTTTATTACTATGTTGCAAAGTTGGTGTTGTGTTTGGTTGTGGAGCAGTTGAAGACAGAGAGTTGGTCCGAACAGCATGCATCTTGGCCTTGAGAGATGGCTTCTTCATGGCTGGCTGGTTGTCGGTGTGGAGAGGTTGTAGAATCTCACCATTGTTGGCAGTGGTTGATATGGTGTTTTGATTGATCCCGGAGAAGATGAAGAGAACAGTTTCTGGTTCATGAAGTTGATCTCATTGGCGTTGGAGAGATCATAGAGGAGAATGGAGATGGAGAGAAAGAAGAAAATGTTGTCTCTAAGGTGATTTCCAGCAATGGTGAACACTGATAGGGGATTGCTGGAAAGGATGGGGAAATCTAGTGTAGTGTAGCCAGCAATAATAAAATCAATCCAATGGATCAAAATTACGGACCACCAACCAAAACCTCCTATAAAATTGGCAGCCTAGCCTGACCCTTGAAAAAATAAAATTTTCCGAGTCTCACTTCTCATTTAATCAAACTCATTCAGTTCTGTTATTTTCAATAAATTTTAATCAAAACTGTGAGGCAAAGATGTTAGAATTAATTCACTGATTAATTTCATTATGTAACTCATTTGAAATATTATGATGGACCAATTATAATTTAATAAAATATAAATATCTATTAGTTACTGTTATGAGAAGAAATAATAAAATAAAATAAAAAATTAACTTGATGAATGTTTATTTGTAAAGGGATTGGGTTCTGTCTCTCATCATAAAATTTTTTTACACAAAAAACCATTAAAAATGTGTGACAGGAGAAAAAAAAAGGCAGAAAGATAAATTAGGAACACCAATTGAAAAACGTAATAACGTATATTTAGGATCTCTTATAGATAAGAGTAAGTGGTATATTATGTTTTATCGTATTAGAATCTTAAATCCTCAATATCCTTAATTATTTTACAAAAGACTTTTCTTCAACAGAATTTTTCATTACTTCAGGTGCGATGTCTTTCCTAAATAAAAGTTAATGATGTGATTAGCAATGACAGCACATCAGCTGTAAATTTAACTATGACACCTAATTGGAAAGCAAGTTTTTTTTTGTTTCTTGTTATAATAGAAGAATTCGAGTCACCTCAGAATAACGTGGAGCTAATGCCAAAGCCTCTTCAGCATCTTGGAGGGCACCAGAGTAGTTGCCCAATTCAAGCCTTACAAATGACCTGAATGTAAAATGTCAAACATAATAACGTAACAAAGGAAGCAAGCACATTGATGAAACCTAATATAAAGAATGAGTTCAGCAAACCTGCATTTAAATATGATATGCATGCCACCAAATGGTTTTAAATATATAGCCTGTATCAATTAATTTGAAAACATGGAAAGGAAGAATGAGTAGTGTCTCGTTTTAAATTCAAAAGTCTCAAGTGAAATAGAGAATGAAGAATGGTTTGCTTGGCCGGCGTGTACCTGTGAGAGCAGAAGCTCAGCTTGAGTGAAATTTCGGTTGGCAAACTCAATGTCCGCTCTCTTCCTTAAAGCAAGCGCGTCCAAACAAGTCTTGGGGTCATGGCCGGCTTCGGCAAACAGAGTGACTACGAGCTCCGCCGCCCGAGCAGCCGTCCCGCAATGGCCAAAGATGAGGCCATCAGGCAGGACCACCAGGTTGGGGCCCCCACCGCACCGCCCCAAGCACCCGCACGACTTTACGATTACGTTTGGAGGAGCGACCCCAGAGAGGGTTTCTAGGGTTTGAAATGAGCCCTGTCTGCGGCAGCTGCGGTTGCAGCACACCCGAATTTCCATTTCCTCCGCCAGCTGTGCTTTGACGCGCCAACCTAAACGACATCGTTTCAGCGGTGGGGATGGCGCCAGGTGACCACAGCGAAGCAATACATTGTGTCTACTGCTGTTCATCTATTGTTTCAACTTCAAGCCTCCTGCTTCTTCCCCTACAACATTGGAAATCAGGTATCAAATAAATGAATTCCAATTTTGATATACGGAATTTGACTTAATTATATATAAATATTATCATATAAAATTATTATTTCAAAGAAACTTTATACTCACTTTGATACGAGTTTAATTACACATTTTATGCTTTACTTACAATCATTTTTTGAATTTGACTTTTCTGTATTTCTTGAAATTTACATTTATTTATACCCGCGCCAAAAATCATGTCAATGTAAAGTATACCGATTCTACGCCATGGATCATTTTAGATAAAATTTAAAGTTTGCTAATCCAGTTATTAAATTTGATTTTGTTTTATTATCTGTATTAACATTTACACCTTTTAAACTAATAAATTGATTGCAAAATACTTTTACTTTTTATTTTTGTATATCTCTAGAGCATATATGACATTGATTTTGAAACACTTTAATCATATGTCAAGTATTTGAACTTTTTTAAAATGCAATCATATTTACTTAATTGCGTAAGAAACTACACTTAGTCATACTTGTATTCAAAAAAAAATTATTTACATTTTGAAATTAATTGTGCATGTTAATTGTATGATTATTGGTTATTAGTATATTAGTATACATGAATATATATGATTGACAAACATGATGTGTTTAACTCTCCATTCTCCATGATTATCTAATACATAAATACATAGGTATATTTTTTTGTTAAAATATATATTTGGTATCTATTTTACTTCAGTTTTATCATTTTAGTTTTAATATTGTTTTTTTATCATGTTCCAATTCGTTAATTTTATTCAATTTGATATTTTTTGTTAAAACTGTTTAAATAATTAATAATAATGAATTGTCAGGTGTTACTTTGGTTTTTTTATTTTTTTATAATTTTAAAAAAATAATTATCTATGTGTCAACCCGATAGTGTCAGAGTTCATGTTTTATATTCCATTCAGAGTCCATGTTATTTTTGTTAAAATTGTTTAAATAATTAATGATAATGAATTGTCAGGTGTTACTTTGATTTTTTTATTTTTTTATAATTTTAAAAAAATAATTATCTATGTGTCAACCCGATAGGGTGTTAGAGTCCATGTTTTATATTTCATTCGGTCTCTAAGTTCGTTATTTTTGTTCAATTTAGTCTCAAATTGTTTTAAATGGAACAATTTTGTCTCTCTCGAAATTGAGACCAAATTTAATTTTTATATAAAAATTATGTTTAATTATATTTGAAGTCCATGATAAATTTGAAAACTTTCATTTGAGTCCTGATAAATTTTTTTGATCTATTGAATACTCAACACGACTAGTTTCTTTTCAATTGAGTCCTCTCAGTTAACTATTTTTTTGTTAGATGGATGATGTGGTTATTAACTGTGTTAGGTAGGTGACGTGATTTATTATCTTATCATGTCGCATTACTTAGGTGTCGCCACATATGTTATTTTATTATTTTAGAATTTATAAAATTATGAGTATAAAATTATAAATTTACAAAAAAAATTAAAAATTAAAAAATTTACAATTTCATAATTTGTGTACTTTCATAATTTCACAATTTTACAATTTTATAATTTTATAATTTTATAATTTTATAATTTTATAATTTTATAATTTTATAATTTTATAATTTTATAATTTTATAATTTTATAATTTTATAATTTTGTAACTTGTTTTATAATATTATAATTCTATAATTCTATGATCGTATACTTTAGAATTTTGTAATTATGAAATTATATATTTTTTAATTTTTTAATTTTATATTTTTTGTAATTTTATATTTTTTAATTTTATATTTTTCAGTTTTTAAATTTTTGTAATTTTGTAATTTTGTTTTCATAATTTTATAGTTATATATTTTATATTTTTTGTAATTTGTAATTTTGTATTTTTATTTTATCATTTTAATTAAATTTAAAAACAAATTTTGTTAAATACAGTAAATATTATGTGATGACATCTATAGAAAGTGACTTTGTAAGATAACTGTCATGTGACAAAGTTAACCGTCACATTTAAGACTTAATTGAAAAGTTTTTAAATATTAAGAACTAAATAGACCATAAAAATTTATTAGGGACTCAATTTTGAAAGTTACTTAATTTATCAAGGACTCGAAACATAATTAAGCCTAAAAGTTATGATAATATTTTTATTAAAATTCACATCTTTATTAGATATTTTTGGGTTACAATTAGTTTAAAATTAGAACAAAATTTTTAGAATGAGAACTAACACCATTGATCTAAAAATATTAAATTAGTCCTCATCCTTAAAATTTTCAAATTAGTCATGAGTGTTTATAAATGAGTGTTTTTTGTGAAAGTCATGGTATTATTCACTAAGTAACATTTTCATACAGTGTTAATCTAATGGTGTAGCGAAAGAAAAAAAAAAGCTTTTGTTTGATATGGTAAATGTTATGCTTCAAGTTATAACTTACTAAAATTATATAAGGTGAAACTTTACATTCTGCTTGCATATTTTGAACGTAACTCCTTATAAAGCTTGTGATAAAATTTCTTATGACTTAAGAAAGAAAAAAAATAGAATCACACTAAACATATTTTAAAGTGTGGGTGTCTTGCAAAGGTTAATATATTAGTGAAAATTGGATTTTGATTTTAATGAAACAAAATCAACTTGTTGTCATGTTTACTTTGGGTGAAAGTGATGTATCATGCAAATTTGCACTAAACTATTGTTTCATGATATACCATGGAAACAAAGATTCATGTTGGCAAATTTTTGTCATCTATATGATTTACCATTTTTAAACAAGCTTACCTCTTATTGCATTGTGATAGTGAAGTTGATATATATATATATATATATATATATATATATATATATATATATATATATATATATATATATATATATATATATATATATATATTCAAAGAGGTAATTAAGATGAAAACCCCACCTACACATGTAATTATTTGAATATTCAAAAATGATTTTTCTAATTCAACAATTGAATTTTAGTATTACCCTTCAAGATATGTCCATTTTTTTAAAATGATAAAAAGGAAATATACTGTGAAGATGAAAACAAGAGAGATTCTATGACCTTTTTTCTAAGTTTAAGAATAAAAATAATTTATCTAACTCTAATAAAAAAATGAGACGTAATTATTAAAAGAACAATATATGATAATTAAGTCACAATTAAAAAATTGTAATGAAAAACATATATGACATATTTTTTCCTTGTTTCCTTCTATATTCATACAAAAATAATCTTACAAAAACTCATAAGATGAAAAATACTATTTATTAAACTAATATTTCACTATCAAGTCAGACAAGAACAAAATTATCCTTATATCTTCTATAATGGAATAAAACATATGAAGAATAAGAATAAAAAGGATGACTTCGTATCTAAATTCATATTTTTCTTCCTAAACAAAAGAAAACATGTGAGAGTGAGAATATGTGAGAAAATCAAAAAATAATAAAGAATATAAAAAAATATCTCAATAAATTTGTTTATCCTTTATTATATCTAACTTTATCACTACAAGAAAATCATTAATTAGAAACCAATTTTAGAAATAAAAAATATTTAGTCACCAATAATCAATTTAGATACCAAGTTACAAAATTAAAAATTATTGGTTACTAAAATAGTCACTATTATGAATAAAATATTATAATTGGTCACTAATTAATTTGACACTAATTTAAAAACTAATTTATTTAATAAGCAAAACCTTGATAGCTAATTTTTAATGACCAATTTCTTTTAAAAATTAAAAGAAATACAAATTTACCTAATTTAATTTTTATCACTATAATATATATTATATATAATTTTTAAAAAAGATTAAAAATCTAGGGGTGCATGGCCCCTTTACAACAACACTAAAGTATATTGATGTGCATTAAGTGTGCAAATAAGACATATTAAAAATTTATTATAATATTTTTCTTAACATTGTCTGGTAAGTAAAAATCAATACAAAAAAAAATTGAAATTGTCGAAAGAATTTTCGACGAATATATTTTTGTCGGTAAATTTGAATTACCAACGAATTTTATCGACGGATTCTCAAATTTTAATTATCGACAGATTTATTTATTGACAGAAAATTCGTCGTTAAAATCTGTCGGTAATTCAAAAACTTTTTATTGACAAATTTAGACGAATTTATCCGTCGATAAAAGGAGCAAAAAATTTCCCGCTCAAATTTGTATTGTCGACGAATTATTTCGTCGGTAAAATCAGTCGATAATTTAAAATTTTTTTACCGACGAATTTATCGATGGATAAATTCGTCGGTAAAAGAAGCAGGAAATTTCCCGCCCAAATTTGAATTGATGACAGATTTTTTCGTCGCTAAAATCCGTCCGTGCTTACATAACTTAAAATTCATAAGTAAAATCCGTCGATAATTTAATTTTTTTATCAGCGAATTTATTGACGGATTGAAGAAGAAGAAGACAGCGACGACCGTGGCAGCGACGACGATGACGACCACGAAGAAGAAGAAAACGAAAAAAAAAAGGAAAGAGGGAGGAGGAAGAAGATGAACAATGCATGCTATTTACCGACATATATTTTGGTAATTACTGACGGATTTTGTGGTCGGTAATTACCGCAGATTTTACTGATGGATTTTTCTGTCGGTAATTATCGACATATTTACCGATGGATTTTTCCGTCAGTAATTATCGACAAATTTACTGACGGATTTTTCTGTTGGTAATTATCGACGAATCTTTTCATCGATAATTATCGATGAAACATGATTTTCGTCAATAAATTTTCACCGACAAGCATTTTACTGACAGATTTTTGACCGTCGATAATGTTGATTTAGCTACAGATTTTGACGATTACCGACAAATTTTGACTGTCGATAATATCAATTTTTCTTGTAGTGAATATTGCAGATCCGCTTACCAAAGTTTGATGCATCAACAAATATTTGAGTCGTCAAGGGGAATGAGATTAAAATCCATAAATTAGTTGTAACAACGGACACTCATCTCCACATGAATGACGATCTCATGAAATGGAGTTTAATAGGTAATAATGAAGTTGTTGTTGTTGACTAAAGTACACCAAATGATTTGAATAAATGTTATGCCTCATTCCTATGACGATATATACTATAAATTGTGACAATAATAAGGTTGATGTATATGCAGTATTATGTGCATAGGAAAAATACTCTTAAGTCTTTCTCTTTCATTTATGGATACCACCTATGTGCATAGGAAAAATACACAACATATATAACAAACACTACATTTCATACAAAAATATTGTCTCCTTTTCTGCACTTGATCAATCTCACGAGTTGCTATATATTGGGAGAAAAGTATAAATCATTTTATTTTATCCTATCTAGTGAGGACGTTTTCTCTCTAAGCACAACGTTAACTATTTCAACTCCTTATTTCATTTATAATATTGTTCTATATTGTTATTATCATTATTATTTATTGTTAGACTTTATGAATCTTTTGTTATTTATGTCTTATTCTTATTATTCTAAAATTATTATTATTTATTTTGATTAATATTTTTCTAACGATTAATTCGTAAAAAATACAGATAGAATATATATTTATAATAAAAAAATATGGCTAAATCCAAATACATATAATATTATAACTATCATAAGATATTATAACCCTCAATATCTAACATGAAGATGAACGTTCCGTCATCATCAAAATGTAATCATAATGACTAATCACTACGAGTGTTAACAATGGTTTATTATGATAATGATTGGGGTCTTCTCGGGTGCATTTAGATGTTGTGATGCCTTTGTGGACACATGATATGGTGGGATTACTTCTCATGGTAAGCCAATTTGGCATTACTATGAGTCATAGAAATATAACTACAATGTCCTCCCTCCTCTTGTTCATCTTATATTAGGTAATGCTGTAAGAACAATGAACTATAATGTAAATCAAGCCATCATATGCCCAATTTCAGCACCAAAGTTTGTACATGTCTGGTTCAAAACAGTGTAGTCAAACAAACCTGTGAAAACAAAAATTAAAAATTCTTCAGGAAAATACAACAATATTAATTAACAAACTAAAATTATTTACTAAAAGCCTAGAAAATATAATGGTATTTTTAAAACAATTAGCTAACCGTTTAAATATTAAACATACCTTATATTACTCGTATAAAAAGTACTGTGGAATTAACTTGGCTATAGTTCAGGTAAATTTAAGAACATCAGATATTAGAAAGTAAGGAAATGAAAGAAAATCTAGAGATTCACCAAAATATGAAGTACAAATCACATTGTTAAAAAAATAAAAAATGGAAAAATGCATACACTAACCTTATGCAGCAAAAGGCTCATGCCACTTCACCACTTCAAAAGAAACTATAATGTTGTGACATCTACACCAAGAATTAATTGAAAAGGCTATGAATTTAAAATCTTTAAACTTCTCCTGCAAACATACATATGCATTATATTATTATGATATAATAATTTAAAAGTGCATGACAAGAGAGTCACCCTTCATTATGTGAGCATTAATTATTTTATTCGTTGAATTCAATACAAGAAAAATGAAAAGATCATATAGAGACATAATGATTTATCATACAATCAAATGTTGCCCAAGTTGAAGGTGGCACTGTTGAGAAATTTTGGTTATCGTCATAGATGCAAAGCAAGTTGAAAATGTCCCCAGTAGCGATGCTCTTGGTGGACTTGTCAAAATCAACAGACGAGGATGGTCTTTTAAATGGAGGAGAGTTCTTCTTTTGCGTGTCTATAAAATCCTGAATTGCATAAATGCCCTTAAACAAACATATCCTTGTGTTTTCAGGATAAAGTAAATCTTGGAAGGCAATAAAAAACAAACGCACCAAAAAAGAGATATATGGTACTTAGAAAATGAAGTAATAACAATTGTGACCATCTATTAAAAAGATATAGTAGAATTAACTGCAATTCACTAGAAGGGTAAGCAATTCCATTAAACAACATCATTTATTTGAAGAGATTAATGGATAATGTATAACATGTTTACCCCTCGAGGTCTTGTTATTGGTGGTAGAATTTGTGCGACGTGGTTTGCAAGAATGCTTTCTTCAAGAGAGAGTCTCCTGTTGTTCTTCGGAATGCCTCCATTTGATGTTGAGTGCACTTCATCTTTTGAAGCCCATTTTTTCTCCACATACCTGAAACAACCTAAGCAAGTTAAGCAAATGGAAAGTCCAACCGTTACTTCCAAAAAATAATGTCCATCACAACTTACTTCATACGGATAAACTTCTCCATTGCCAATTTACTTCTATCAAAATTTAGTGGCATTTCTGCTTCCCAGTGCTTATTTGACTTTACATTACCCATACCTGTGTACAAAATGTGTGTATATATAGAGACACTAGTTATATCATGTGCAACCAAACACAAAGAGTTATAATTACAATATTACATGGTTTCTTACATTGCATGAAAGAAACTTGGTCTGGCAACCACGTATCTAAAGTTGTGGACCGCACCTAATTGCAAGATGAGAATACGCCATCACTATAAATTTACTATGTAATTAATAGATTAGCATATAGTGTTTTATTGTAACCCTCCATATAAAATAGAAATATCTGATATTGCTTAAAGAAAAATCATTTACATTACCAATTTGAACACTTTGTATGTATGCAGTAAAATAGAATTATAAACAATGTATATATTATTAACAATATTACAAAAACTTCATTACTAGAAAATCATCAAACAAATTTTGCAAAATTGAAAATAACTATGCCATCCATACCAAGTTATTGGTAGACTAACTCGGATTAAAAAAAGTTAAACTCATCTAAAAATAGTTAATTGAATTAAAATAAACTACAAAAATAATTATTTCTATTAAAATTAAATTAAATTTTAATGTAGTACTTTATAAGTGTTGAAAGAAATATTTATACAATATAAGTGTTCTTTTAAGTGAGTTTTCAATTGTGATTTTTTATCAATAAAATTAAATCTAATTGGTAAAAATAACTTCATCAATTTTTTAATAATATTATAGAATGCATATAGTCTGTAAAAAACTGGTGGTCCTACCTCTTCGATAAATAACGGAAGTAATATTTCGAGTCAAAAGAAATAGAATGGTAAAAACATTTTATATCTTCTGCTAATAAGAATGTAATTCAAATAATTATATTTGTTTAATTTCTAAAAAAATAGTTCATTTATAAAATATATCATTTAGTCAACTAATTAAAAAGTAATTTATCTAGAAATACATAATGTAGTTAACTAAATTAAAATTAGTTCAACTAACTTATTAACTATTTTTGCAAGACCTAGTTTCATGTATATTGGTTGATTTTAAAAAAATTATCAGCATTTTTAAAAATAAAAATAAAATTAAAATTTTGAGGTATGTTTAATATAAATTAGAAAATTAACTATTTAATATTTCTTTTACCATCTAAATTTTTTCAATAAAAATTCATTGTAAAAATGAGAACAGAATTTAGGACGATTTGAATCAATCAGACTTCATTGTATTAGTTTGTGTAAATGTGGTGTAGACTCTTGTGTTAAGACAGTTTAGAATTATTATGAAAACCAATTATATTATGTTTTAATATTTTTGTATATTTTTTGGAGTTTTCTTGAACTACATATTCTAAAAATATGGCATAAAAGAACTGGATACAAAAGTGTAAACCTTTGATATATGAACTCCGAGGCTTCGGTGAATTCCCGAACATTGCATGCAAATGAAAATCCCTAGGTTAACACTAGCCCATCGTGGTGCCCTGACAATATTTGAGAAAGGGAGGGTAAATTTAGAAACAACTAACATTGCAGGAAGAAAATTTTCAATAGATGGTGCAATATAAAGTGAAGGATTGGATACTATCCAAGATCGAGTTGTAAGTAATGTGATGTATGTGTCAAATATCATTACTCGTTCTGAAATGAAATGTATATACCTGTTCCGGCAGTCTGCACATTCCCTGTTCTCGGGCAGCTTAAGAAGTTCTTCCAAGATCTGCATAAGGCCAAAACGTAAAAGATGAATCTATGTTTATCGAGTAAAAAATCCCCAAACATGATCCTAAACCTGTTGATTTGAGTAAAATATTAGAGATTTTAGAGAATTTTACAGATAATATAAACAGATGAAACCTTGGCGTGTTTGGCATTGAGCTCCTTAGAGATGGAGGCTTTCCCGTTCATGTTGCGTGTGCAGTGCAGAGGGAGGGAAGAGCAAAACAAGAGTGAAGAGAGGAATGAAAATGTTAAGCAGGGAAGAGGAATGGTTTTATAGTCCAAAATACAAAAGCATTGGTGTGGCTGGCGTGACCTCCAACCCTGCCACCATCATCACTCCCTCTTTCTTTGTGACTTTCACATGTCAACTTTGCTGGCAGCACAATCGCATCCATCAGAATACAGATTAAATCAAGTGACACTTTCCAATGTTTTTTTTTCTTTCTCCTTTTCACTAAAATAATACTATAATATCACTTTTTTATTATCATTACGAGCAGGCACAATCCGGCAATCCCGTGGGCAGACGTACACCACTACTTTGGAATTCCTGCTGCTCATATTCCTTTATTGTTCAGATTCTTTATTGTTTTATTTTTGTGCTCTTCTTTGTGTATCTTCAAAATACATTTGATATTTCAATTTTTTTTAATATATAATAAAACATTAAAATAAGTATTCTATCTTGTTAATCCTATACAGTAGTATTGGTGATAGTTGCAGCGCGGTGATGTAGTAAGGAAGGGTATTTTAAATTTTTTTCAGTAGTAATAGTATGGGAGTGCAATTAGTAATGATGGGTACAGGAAAAAGCTGAAAACATGAGTTGGGCCTGAGCCTGGGCCTGGGTACAAGAAAAGCCTGAAAAATGAGTTGGTAGACAGAGAGAGACGGTGGGTGAAGGTGGCATTGGGGCAAGAAAAAGGATGAGGTGGTGCAGAGAGGTGTTCTCTGTGAGTGGGTCTGGGTTGGGTGCTCATGCCATTGCGCTCTCACTAGCACCTATAGTTACTGCTTCCTTTTGCAGCAAAAGTCTTGTGTTGCCATTCCAAAATTCTCCCTTCAAATTGAAATTCACTGACTCGTCTTCTCTTGCCCTCACCCATCGTAAGCAGCTCCTACCCGCCGCACTGCCACTAACACAGCCCTCTACTTCAAGGGAGGATGATTTTGATTTTTTGGTTGTCAATTTCTACCATTTTGTGTTCATCCAAGACCCACAAGCCGAAGTCGCCAAACACCGTTCTTTCTTAGAATTTCAGGTTCGCTTACACTTTTTTGCTGTTACTCTTTTCCTGTTACCATTGAATTGATTCTGGTTTTCTCAACAAGGTTACATATAGAAAGTATTGCTGTTACTAAATCTTTTCTTCTTCGTGAATGTATTGTTCACCCATGCTTTAATAAATCATACTTCAGAATCACAAGTGCATCGTTTGACCCGAACCCAAGTTCATTTTGAATCCTACCTTTCCCAGTCTGTAACTTCTTTCATTTAGCAGGACCTCGACATCAACGGAAGAGTCTATCTGAATGAACAAGGGATTAATGCCCAGGTCAGTTTTGCCCCATAGTATTTTGTAATTCTGTCATATATATCCATAGAGATATATTTTCTTTTTTAACCTGATTGGAAACGCCGAGGGTAATGTGAATTACACGCAAGAGCTCTTTTGCATTATAAATATGAAAAATGGTGATCTTAGACCCCATTTTTCTAGCGTATGGGTGGATAAAATCAGATATATAAGAAAAATAGGGTAACAATAAGATATACAAGAAATAAAATGTATGATAATAATAACTCTAAGGCACTACCTTGTTCATAGATGTGGCTACTAGACATTACAATATTCCAGGATCTACATATATTGTCTTTCTGGTCTGGTCTTATGTGTAATGAATGATAGTCAAATGACAAAAAAACAACTAAATTCTCCTTCATATTTGCAATGTAGGGTTAACCTCAAGTCATCTCACAGGTGCACAAATCAGTTGATTCCGATCTCACTAAAAGACTACAATTAGGGAACTTTTTAGACGCAATTATAGTTTTTGACTTATATTAAAAAAAAAGACTAATGAAATTCGTAACTAATTTTACCTCCCTTTTTAGAAAAGATATTTGGGAAAATCTTTGGGCCTCGACTACTATACGCCTAATTTGGATCTGATTTGAGGGAGTTATGTCCATTTATAAGATGAACAATCCAAAGAACAGCTCCTGCAATTTCAATTGTCATTGTGTCACAAAAATACTTCAAATTTGGATGAGGCTCTGAGAAACAAAATTAAAGAACTTTTCTTGTCTAGGCTGTGAGAAACAAAATTAAAGAACTTTTCTTGTCTTCCCAAAGACTTCAAAAGTGTTCAAATTCAATATTTGTAGTACCAGTTATGACCTACACAAGAAAAATATGTTTAAAGTGAGTTATGACCTACACAAGACAAATATGTTTAAAGTGACTAACAATCTGAACACCAGTGAAGATTAACAATCAAGTCCATTAAGGTCCACTAATTCTAGACTCACTTAGTATCTCAACATTAAGCCCATGTATATGTCAATTTTGTGCAAATAGGTCACAAATAAATGTCTCAAGTATGTTCTGTCAATGTGATATATTACTGCAGTATAGTGGACCATCAAAAGATGCTCTGGCATATGTCAACTGGTTAAGAGAGGATAACAGGTTTTCTGACATATTGGTTCAGATATCTCCATCAGAAAATGGACATACCTTTCCAGCATTAAAGTTGCGTTATAAGCCTTCATTGGTACAGGTAAGATATAAAATATTCTCTTATAAATTAAGTTTGTTTGCATTGAAATAGCTGTATTTCTTCTGGTTTTTGAAGCTATGATCCGTTTTTTCTTTTGAGGGCAATCAAATCTCATCTTCTGGATCGGACTTCGCTATGCTGTGGCTGTGTAACAAATGAACAAATTTGTGCATTTCTTTATCTTCATGATTGGCCTGTTTAATATTAATAATTAATAATTGTAGCTTGAAGACAACTTATCAACTTATGATTCTCAATTTTCTTCAGTTTGAAGGTGGTATGTCACATCTTCCGTTGCTTGATCCTTCAATGCGTGCAATACCTTTATCACCATCAGAATGGAAAGAAAGATTGGAAGCAGTCAATAAAACTGATCTTAACAGAGATTTCGTTTTATTGGATGTCAGAAATGGTATAAGTTCTAAAGTTCCAAAGTGAATCTACCATTATTTCCTTAATTTAAACTTTCCTCCCTGTTCTATTTCCTAAATTACATAGTATCTTATTTTGAACTATTTGGTGCTTGAATCAAATGTCATTTATAATTACTTGTCCTTTAAAGAAGAGGTCCCAATGAGCACCAATTTTGCTGAGTTATCATTATGAGATAACCTGCATCAGTTGTGACTTATTAGAGAGGCAGGATGTGAATGGTTTTCCAGTGACATTCTTTTGCCTTATATGCAATATTTTAAAATAGTGCAAAATTTGAAAAAAACAGCAATAACATACTAGTTAGTGATCTGTCCATGTAATTTGCAGGATTTGATGTGAAAAGTGAAACTAAAGGCCATGGTTTGAGCAGACCTTTAGCATGTATGTATATATGTTACACAGCCTAAACTGCCTTCTAAGGAAAATATTAGAGGATCTAGAGGGAAATTTATGAATTACTTGATTTTAAATTTGATGAAAGAGAGGAAAAAAACATATTTGTTATTGTTGACTGAGTCTATTACAACAGGAGGGAAGGACTATTTATGTTTACAAGAAGCTTGTCCTACAAGACTCTAAACAGTTGTAGCCAGTTGTCTGACAACTGGATAACTAAAATTCCATAATTAATTCTGTTAACTCCCTTACTCTGATAAATAGAGATAACAAACTGAATGAATTAAATAAATTTTATTTCAGATTATAATGGTCCAAACGAAAAACATTCATTTTTATCCATTAAATTCGTATTCATTAAACAAAAATCTAATTCATCCATTACCATTGTTTTCATAATTAGATATCCAATTCATTCATAAAAATATTTTATAGAAAATTTTTAAAATGATATTTTAAAACTTTTTTAAATTTGAAAAATAAACTTGTAAAACAAATTGAGAAAAAATATGAACATTTTTAAAAGAAATAAATTTTAATGAGATTGAATTGTGAAAAGACTGATTGGATTAGATTTTATCAGTTTTGTATTGATGGGAGTATTTATTGGATTTTATGAAATGATTGATAGGTCATTAGCTATCCATAAAAATAAATGGATGATTTTGATCTGTTTCATTTTTTTTTAATTTTATAATGGATGGATTGCATGAATTTACTCAGTTTGAGTTCTCCTAAGGGACTGCCCAGGAATGAGAGTGAGGAAAGAAATTTTAGATCACTTCTCTAGGTGTGGATTATTTCTTCCACTCAACTCAGAAACTCTCTAAAAAAAATTGTTATTACTATTATTATTAAATAGCCAAAACAAGATAAAGCAAAACCAGCTTCAGATGAAGCAAATCCCTAATTAATTCATCAAACCCTAATTATTAAATAAAACTTCACTACTTAATAACTAGCTCATTAATCATCCAATCTGCAACACTCCTCTTGATTCAGTAGAACTCTTCTCCAAATGTGGGTAATGAACCCATTAGCTAGGTAGAACTCTTCTCCAAATGTGGGTAATGAACCCATTAGCTAGTACTGACTACCGAACTGATTGAAGGTGTCTCCTGCAAACTTGGTGGCATTGAAAATGACATCATACAAAATGGACTAGTTTTGTCCTTAAGCCTGAGATAGTTAATGGGCATGTTTGCTTTTCAGTTGCAGTAATTCAAATCCTAGTTGAATTCAATTGACCAAGACATAAGTTTTGAGTTCAACTACGATTTTGGTTGTTCCAACATAAAAACAAATATTTCAATTCTCATATTTTCTTCTGTAGTCTATACTTTCCTCTTCGAATTATTTGGCAACCATAAGGATCACCTAGAGTGGAGATTGGGTACCTTGTCCTGAAGTGTTGCAGGTCATTAGCACAATGTTCTGGCTGGTTATAAAAAGGAGTAAGTATTTTCTCTCCCATGACTAAGGGTGTGCTTGCATCACTCACTGACTGCACGCACTGAACGTGAGTTAGAAAGTTAGATTTGGTTTGACAAACACAAGTACGTTGGTCATACATTCGTGGGCAAAGTGTTACAATTGATATGTTTATTGTAATTGCATTTTTCAAAGGGAACCTGATTTTGCTCCTTAAGTGTGAAAATGTCTTGTATCCCCATGTTACCTAAAAGGGGTGAGGGTGTGGTTATAGCCTTACTCTTAATCTGGACATACTTACATTAGTAATAGCACTCATTAACCTGGCTCTGTCAATGACTAACATACATGGAGCATCCATTAAGCAAATATACGTCTTAAAAATGTAGGAATAGGCTTCTAACCTATCATTTTGTTTCTTATGCCCTTGGTTGATATCTTTAATTCATATTTTTAAATATCTCAATATATTTTCCTTTTTTTGTTATAAGATATTTTTCCTAATCATAAGTTCCAACTTTAATACAGTATCGTTGCTGTTGTTCAGGTTATGAGTGGGATGTTGGACATTTTCGTGGGGCTCAACGACCTAGTGTGGACTGCTTTAGGAACACTTCATTTGGTCTTTCTCAGGAAGAGGTTGGGTCATTATCTGATGTCTCAGTGCCTAATGTGGACTGATTCAGGATTGATATGGTCTCCTGATAAGCTGAAACTTGCCATCAAGTTGTATGGCTTTTTCTTTTAATCAAAGTAATGCCATAAGATCTTGATTTTCTTGCATTAAATTTTAACATTGTTATTCACTTGGAAAAATAACATTTTTCATTTATTAAATTGCTTCGATGAATGTGGCACTGTAATTGTCAAATCTGATTTCATATAGATTTTTTCTCATTCGCTATGAGGTTTGCCTGGATGATAGGTTGGGATCTGTGAATCACTAATTCGAAGTCTTATCTCTCCATTATTGGTATTAATGTACTCCTCTCTGATATGCCCTCTTTAGATCACTGCTTCAGATCCTTTATCAAAAGTGGATAAAGAAAAGGCAAACATATTGATGTATTGCACAGGAGGGATTCGATGTGATGTATATTCTACAATACTAAGGTAAATTGTTATTATTATTAGAGAATGCTAACGCCTTGATGCATTGATTAAGAAACAAAAGTAGAAAGTGATTAACAAGAGGAAGAACATTCGTTACTTATGGTTCTAGAAACAGGATTGGGATAACCTATTTGACCAAAAAAACCTGAGTTAGCCTAGTGTTTGGTCCAAATAAACCATAAAATCAACCTTTCTCTCTTTTTTTTTCCCTACCTAGGCACTGTAATCTGATTCCTTATTCATAGAACTGAAGTTACTTAATCTTTCTACTCCTTTTCTTTTTGTTAATTTGGTGCCATGTGACAGGAGGCAGGGATTTCAGAATCTATATACCCTGAAGGGAGGTGTTTCTCACTATTTAAAGAACGAAGGTGCTGCTGAATGGGTGGGAAATTTATTTGTATTTGACTCCCGTTTGTCTCTCCCTCCTTCTGTTTACCATACTGGGGCCACAACCGAAGCAGAATTAACTCCAGTTTCTGGAGATGATAAGTTTGCAAATTGCCATGTATGTAATTTGGAAGTCAGTGAATTGAGACATAGGAACTGCGCAAATCTTGATTGTAATTTACTTTTTCTGTAAGACTCCCTTCTCTGTTTCATTTGTCATCTTTTTAAAAGACTTATGTTTTTGCATTTGGTGATTTTCATCTTGTGAAGAAGCATGTTAACCTTTGTCATGCAGATGCTGCACAAAATGTGTAAAGGATCTAAGAGGTTGTTGCTGTTTAACGTGCACTGCTGCTCCTCGGCTTAGACCTGTTTTAAATGGAATGCAGAGATACAAAAAATGGCACAACTATCGGGATATGGATTTGCCAGAGCAAGGACTAATTCAACTTAAATGCAGCAATGACTAATTCAACTTAAATGCCCTTGTTATCCAATGAATAAAACTAGTTTATCTACATTTTTGTTGTTTTCCAGCTGTGCATTGGTATCTATTGGAACACTATAACTGTCAATAAATTTTCATGCATACAGGAATTGAATTGATGAAGTTTGCAACTTGATGCAATGAAGCCTTACCTTTAAGTCTCAATACATCTTGCTCGAATAGGAAAGGTAAAGGTTGTGATGTAACATCCTGGACATTATCCATGCAGACCAGTTACGATTTGAAATGATAAAATTCATGTAGAGTATGTTGTGTAGACCTTGTTTTTCCAGTGTCCCGTGTAAACTTGAAATTGGTTTCATTAGAATCTGTTATCATCTTCTGTTCCACCTTATATACACGTACAAAAATTATGCATTATTAGGTACCATCTTATGTTCCATTTGTATATAAACCTTTTTAAACTATCAGATTAAATGTCTGTATTCTATCATATCAGGAGATATAATTTGAATTAAACTACAAAAAACTTAAAATTATGTTACTTATTTACACGTTTTCTTCTAATCTAGGTGCTTAGCACAAGGATGTCATTCCTCTAAAGTTGCATTCAGTGCAATACTGATTATGAGATCACTTGTAGTTATCTTAAATTTTTAATTTACTTAAAATAATATTGTCTGCAGAATAGGGAATTTTAATTGACTACTATATCGTTGTGTTTGAAAGAGAAAATTTCAAATTTTAGGGAACTGGAAATGTTTTGATTCAATGTTTTTTATGTTCTGTTTATAAAAATTAATTCAAACTTCTTATATTTTAAATTCTTAATTTAGCATGATAATTAATTTTACTATGTACAATAAAGTTAAATATATATTTTGAAAAATTAAAGTTCAAACATTGAACTTATGAGAATAAACTCCAACTAATTTTAAATAATTAGTAATTAAAAATTAATATAAATTAACATTTAGTAAGGGAAGGGAATATCATTTATGCATATATGGTGCAGCTTTTGTTGCATGTTAGTTAATGAAGGTTTTACTACGAGATATGATAACATTTCTTTTAACAACGTATATTATACTGTATTGAATTTCTTGAACAAAATATCTTGTAGACGAACAATTTGGACACTTCCCAACAAAAGACTTAAGTGATTCATGATTATATCGAATATGTCCGACAATCCATGAGGTATGATATTAATCGATTTTCTGACCCATAATTTATTTCATTTTATGTGAAATATTTATTTTATTTCCTTTTTTCCATTGAAGATTTGGGCTACACAATTACTAACTACAATTTTTTAAATATAAAAATCTATTTTAATTTTAATATTTCATTTTTATCATCAAATATCTAATCACATTTTTATTTCAAAAAATGCACTTAAGAAAATTAATTAAAACACTTTTTCAGAAGAATAAAATAAAATTACCTCTTTGCCACCCCCATGTAGTAAACGATGCTATGAGATACATACAAAAAATCGTCTGTATGGAATGCTAAACAAACATTTCAGTTTTTTTTTTCAAATTCCACAATTGTATGAATCAAATTTAAATTTAAAGAACCAAGATCAAACTTTGTTCAAGTCTAACCTTAAAAGCACGCTTAAATATAAGTTTCTATATAAAGATATGCACATTAAAAATTAGGGTTGAATATATTTGTATCCCTGAAAATTCGGCACTTTTGTTTTTTTATCCTTAAAATAATGAGTATTTGTTCTATTATCAAAACATCATTTATTTTAAGTAGCCTTAGTTAGAGAAAAAATAACCAGTATTATTAAACTTAAACAGCAACGAGTTTATGAATATATTTGCTGACTGCGTGTCAACTTACTTGTAAACTATCTTTTAATGTAAAAGTCGACTAAACTCGGACAGACTCAATACTCACAAGTGGCTTTTAAATTGTGAGTAATCCAAAAAAATTTCGACTAACAATATACGAATGATAACAAGGTGGACCTTATCTTCGGGATTACACAATCAAAATTATTTATTCACTGTTGTTCAAACATGCTGGATTAATGGTGACTGATGAGAGTCATTGAATATTAGAGTTGTGGATTTACAATCTCTTCTTTCATGGCAACTAGATATTTCTGAGATTCTTAGATAAGCTGTTTTATATCCATGTAGGCATAGAACGATCAGGAAGGTAGTATGCCCGAGGAAAAGTTTGCATTACACATGAGAAACTAGGTCACAAGTATGCACTGACCCTTAACTACAGGAATTAAAAACAGCCTTTTCAAAATTCTATAAGCAAACCCCCCCCCCCCCCAAAAAAAGGGTTAGGAACCGAATACAGAACACACTAATATTACATAGAACAAAAGCATATTTAATCTAAGTTAGTATTCACACAAATAGACATTTAATTAGAAATATATTCAAGAATGCGATTCTAGAAATTCTACACACACTGTTATCCCTAATCAGCAAGTTTGTCAGTGATTCTAGAAATCAAAATGAACTTACAACATAATTTCATTTCGCCCGAACTGTAAAAGGCAACTATTTTCTAAACCTGGGCTGTCTAAAGCAACAATATGTTGCTTGATCCTATGTTTTTCTTCCTTTGTCCTTAAGTAAAAACTATGTTTTAATATTAGACCCTGGTTGATAATAATAGAAGAATATCACACAACAAATAAGGATTCATCAGTGTTACCGAGACAGATGAACCACACATGATTGCACTGAAGCATAATATTGAATCCATTCATAATAATGAAATATCTGCAACAAAGTGCTACATTTACAGCAGCGGAAAATGAGTGCATGGTACCGCTACCACCTAGAGTAGAGAGAGAACAAGAAATAAGAATGAATATCTGAAAGTGTGGATGACAAGAGTGTTGTGTCGATGATATTATGAAAACCGAGTTGAAGATAATATCTGGATTTGAAATAAATATTGAAAGTACAACAGAAGGGTTCGAAAAAAGGTTGAAATGGAAACCAGAAAGAGATGTGAAGGATTTGGAAGTTGATGTTAATAGGAAAAGAGGAGATAGAAGGGTTAAAATTAGGGAAAAAATAAAGAGTAGGTTTAGAAGAAGAGTAACTTACAACTGATTGATAGTTTCATTTACAATAACGATCAGCCTTCTTCTTGACACGATCATCGAGGGCGTCCTCAACTGAGTTGAAGTTAGTTTTGGGTTGGTAGCCGAACTTCTTGGCTTCCACAGGGAAGAGTTGGTCATACTTCATACGCTTCGCCGCGTCGATGGTGTATTCAGATCCCTCCGCCTTTTTGTCGGTGGGGGTCTCGACAAGTTCGTCAGGGTTAGGGTTAGGGTTATGGCCGGAGTCCTCGTCCTCGGCGGCCGACGCCGTCGTCCGCTTCTTCTTCTTGTTCTTGCCCTTCTTCTCGATGGATTTGGAGCGAGAGGCGAGAATCCCTCCTTTGAATGCCAATCTTCCTCCTTTCACACGCTCGTACGGATCCGACATCTCAGCAAACACAAACCGCGCCTCTCTCTTCCTAAAAGCACGATACAGACACAATTTTGTTATATTTGTTTCACTAATGGGCCTTTTACTGTTAGACCGGCCCACTCATCTTCCTTCTTTCTGCACCCACCCAAACCATTTATCTACTTTAAGGCTCTGTAACAAATCTAATAACTGCTTTTACCCATCCCCTTATTTTAATTTCAAATCAAATATGTAAGAAAATTATTTTCGTTCTATTTTTACTATTTTAAAAAAATGTTTTTATGCCTTACTCAAGCAATTGTTAGATATAATAAGAAGATTATGAGAATGAAATAAGATGTTGGTGACTCATAGTTAGATATGACAATAAAAATATAAGATAGACAATGTCAAACATTTTATGTGTATGAAGTTTAAAATAATAGGTTATCGTACTGACGAATGTGAATGGTAACATAAGATCATGAAAATAAAAAAATAATAATAATAATAAATAATGTGGTGATAAAATAATTAATAGCAACAACTATGATGATAATATTGATGACAATAATATTGAGATAATAATGATAAGAGATATAATAATAAAAGTGATAGTGATAATATCCATGATACAAGTAATAATAAAAAAAGTGTAGCGTTAATTCTTAAAATGAAAATATTTTAATGATAATATGACAATAATAATTATAGTAATAACAATAGTACGTAGAAGTAAAGGCAGTTATATATAGTGATTATTTTAAAGAAAATAACAATAATTGTGGTAGTAATTTATATGAGCATGGTATAAACAATACGGTAATGAAGAAATTCATGATAATAATAATATTAACAAAGGTGGCGACAAGACGAATATATAAGAAAAATTATTTGAAGATACTAACTTTTTTTTATAAGTGTACAAAAAATAAAAATGTGATGCATTTGATAAAATAAATAATGGCACAAAAATTATATACTAATCATGAACCAAATATTTTGTTATTAAAAATATGATAATCATTTTATTCCATCCAATTATCTCCACTAATTTGGTTAAAGAGATCTTTTACAAATTTAATTTAATAGATTAACTTTATTCCCTTTTAAGAAATGCTTTATTTCATACTGTTCTAATAAAAATAATAATAAAATACTAAATAGATATTTTACCATACTTTATAATACTAAAAGCTTAAACAAACCATCACTTCATATAGTTAAAAATAAAAATAAAAGTCAAAATTGATATAATATAATGTCATACTTATAGTTAAATTTCAATAAAATACAATTTATTACTAACAAAAAGCTTATTTAAATAATAACTATAACTAACAAATATACATTTTCTCTAATGTTTAATACAAAATGGATGTATTGTTTTTCTTCATTATTAAGAAACATAAACCCATTTTTAGATTCTATAATTATTATTTTTCCTTTATACCATGAATTTATAACCACACCCATTAACATTTATTCTTAATGCGTTTATTACCTAATATCAATATTTTTTATATAATTCTTTTTATTCCATTAAGTTAGATACTAATTCTGCATGTGGCGATTCTCTTTGATTTTGGTACATATCAATATTTTTTATATAAAAGTTTTTTATCCCATTAAGTTAGATACTAATTCTGCATGTGGCGATTCTCTTTGACTTTGGTACATTCTCACTAAATAAAATAAATCATCTCCTAACATGTGAACCAAATAAAATATTACTTTATTATTTCCAGAAAACTGTCATAAATTATGCATAATAATATTTTTCATCAACCAAATGAAATTAAGTTGTTTCTGAGAACGTATGGAGTACTTTTGTCGTGTCAAAAGCTTTCTTAATGAGATTTCACATTATTATTTATTTATTCTCTTTCATCAACTACGAATAACATGTATTCGTCACGAGATAATCTCCGGGATTTAGAAAATCTGATGTAAAAAAAATGAAGAGGTAAAATATAGAAAATCATTAAATAAGAGGAAGATTACAATTAGAATGAAACCAAACTTATATTAAAAATCAATAACACACGAGGATCGAAAAAAGCATTCAAATTCTCATTTGCCTGACCTCACCACCTCATCAAGAAAACCCTAATCTTGAGCGATTCTTATTTCATCATATCATGTAGTGCAAACTTTTCTTCTTGAGTTTATATTGGGAGAAAAAATAAAAGGGTTATTAGTTATTACAACGAAAGGGATGCCAATACCCGAACCATACGCATATGGTGCGTTCTTGACTCTCCAAAAATTCTGCTACATTGAAACCTAATCACCAAAATAGGAAACAAATAAAGAGCTTACCATAAAGCCAAAACAATGGTAGTTGATGAGAAATGTAAGGAAGCTAAAACTTTGAAAGCAAATTAAAAAACAGCTAGCTCTGCTACCTCCAACAGCTAGCAATAGTAAATGAGGAGTGTTATGCTCCAGATGGGATTAGAGGGAATTCAAAGTCCCAACTAACCCAAGAAGCAGTAGAAGTAGACAATGATGTCTGAACCACTTCAACTATGGTAAGCAGCGTATTTAAGGATGTATGGTGGAGGAATAAAAAAGAGGGATGAATCCAAGACCCAACAATGAAGAACTAGGTAGGACAACTGAATGAAGCCTTTATTTGCTGGACAGTGGAGCCAATGAGATTACAAACAGTTGTCACTTCCATATTCAACTTGGCAGATGGAGAGGAGCTCACTAGAATCTGAAATGCAACTGTGACTAGTGAACCACCACACCTTGCCTTGTTCCTGTTTGCGTTTGAACTGGTTGATGCTCCATCTCCTTCCTGCTCCGTCTCCCCATCTGGCAAAATGGTAAACCCATTGGGTAGCAATGGAATGCACGAAGTGTCTTCACCACTCATTGCTATGTTGATCGATGGCAGATCAACTGGGCAATAAACCACAAGTGAACCAGACGAATCTATGCAGCTCTCTTGGAGTATTAGCATGTTTTGACTCGTGTTGAAAGCCTATACTCGAAGATGATGGGATAAAAGTTAAACGAGAAAACATAGATAGATCAACTGGGTCACGAAATATAGAGATGGTCTTACTCGAAGAACTGATATGCTGTTACCAGGATTTGGACCATTCGCTATCTGGGCAACCTCTTGCACTGCATTACCGTTGGAAAGAACATCCCACTAAACAGACAACAAAAAGTTTTCTTTAAAAAATCCTCTCCAAGAGGTCACATATTAAAATAAGTTGAATAATTAACAACCTGAGGTCTTTTTGTTTCATCCTTGAAGAAATTGAAGACAGTGTGTGGAGGGGTGGGAAGCCAAATGGTAGTGGCTGCACTTAGCACCACACCATTAGGTTGTCCAGGATTTGAGCTTTTGTGGACAGTGACTCTGATTAATATTTCATTCAACCCGGAAATTGTGGTCCATCGCCGGCCACTTGAAGTGCCAATGCTGCCACAAAAATTCGTGACCATCCTTTCGGCGAGTCTCATCATGCTCCTCTTGCCCTCGGCAGATGAAATTACTGAAATTTAAATCCCATGTTAAGCCAATAAAATTAAACATTAAACATTACATTACATTACAGAGATGTCTCTATACCTCCTCCAGGATTATCCCCGGTTGAATCCATCAGATAAGTAAGTCTTTCACACGTTCTCTGGAGAGTTGCAAGCCATCTTTCAGCTCCAAATGCCATCCCACTATAAATAAGATTTCTGTAAAGCCGATGAGGCAGAGTTTTGTCTTCGATCTCAACGTGCTCGACCCAAGTAATCTACAGGACAGACAACTTAAAATATTTACTGCAAATTTATGTAAATGGTTTCTAGCCGACAATAACTTTTACTTGTTTAACATTTTTACCTTGGAATGCCCGTCCGGCATGTCTTGGATCAAGCAACCAGAAGGACGACGATGAGACCGAAAGTGAGGATCAAAGTGGCTGTCTTGAGGAAAATCGTAAGAAACATCCACCACTGCCCATGTACCTTTCTCAATTTGCTGACAATAGCGAAGGAAGTAGAACTCCCGAGAAGAAACAAGGGGAGAGAGCACTTGCACCTCCGCATACATCTGAAAAACAAGATAGAGAAAAAAAGTTGAAAATGCTTTGAAGGGAAACCGGTGTCTCAAAAGTTTATAAAAATAAAAGTATTTGCACCAAGTCCAAGTTACCAATTGCAAAGAACCACCCATCATCCCTGAAGATATGGCTTGAATAGTCGTTGCCACCGAGACAATAGTGGGAAAAAGTTCCGTCCACTTGTTCTGCAAAATCATTTGAGAGAAATGAGCAACTGAGAAAGCTAAATAAAAGGCCTTCGATAGAGAAAGAGTGAGGGAAACGTACTGGGTCCATAAACATGTCAACCAAAGCCAAACTATTCATTAATACGACTGCAGAACCTCGTGATGCCTCGAGGCGAAGATTAGGAGTCTTGGGGCGACTATTGGGCTTGGGGAAAATTCTTTCGTAGGCATCAGAATTTAGGACATCTCTCCCATCGACGTTGGACTTGAGCCACAAAGGTTCGTTTGTCTGCACCAGCCTGAGTAATTCTTCCATGGCATTGGAAGCAATGTCGGACATGAGGGACTTGTCCATGTCAGAAAGGTAAGGAGGCTGATAAGGCAAATTTGGCACGGGTGAGGATGTCCCCGCAGAGAGAAGATCGAGATTAAGGGAAGGAGAAGGTGCAAGAACATGATCAACCATCAGTTGGTTTCCAAAACACGACATCGACAAGTCGAGAGACGACAAATGAATAGGCTGAACAGGAGGGAGCTGGGAAATTGGTCTTCCAATGTACTTGGCAGCAATGCCGGACACTCTATCAAGCTGAAAATTAAATTGTATTAATAATAAGGAGCGATTGAAATAGAGATAGAAATTATGATTTTGATGATACGAAATTCAAGAAACCTCTTCTTTGAGGTGAGCATTCTCTAATCGCAACTTTTGGTCGTCAAAATAGGAATCATCATTGAGGGGAGGGCCACCACAAGAGGGGCAGATAACGTTTTTCAAAGCCTCTCTGATAGCTATGTTCTCGCAACGTATCTTGTCATTGTCAGCCCGAAGAGTACAGTTGTCAGCTCTCTCGTGCTGGGCCTGATCCAGACAAGTCAATAATTCAGAATTGGAACAAAAGAAGAAAAGGGAGACATTGGACACATGAAAACACATGAAAAAACATAGTTACCTTCATCTGGGTCCTCCTGTTCTGAAACCAGAACTTGATCTGTCGAGGGGCCAAGCCTAACTCTCTGCTTAACTGCAACCTTTGCTTTTCATCTGGATGGGGACACTCTCTGAACATTCTGAACAAAAGACAAGAGAAGAGAAGGGGTAGTAAAAATGAAAAACAAGTGTAAAACGAAGAAGGGTGATGGTGGCTTACGACTCAAGCCTCTGAATCTGGGTGGAAGTATGACGATGATAGCGCTTTCGCTTCTCATGGGAATCCGAAGCATCATGTTCCCCTGCAGACTGAGAGCCACCGCCTCCACTCCCATACTCCATTCTCAATTCAGCTCTCAGAAAGGCCTACAGGGACACTCCTCCGATGTAGGAATCAATGAATGTCTGTCTGTATGGTACAGTACGTGTGTTGTCACTTCCAACCAACTAACTCTAACCTCTTACTGTTGTTGTAAGAAGGTTTCAAAGAAAGGAGGGAGAAGGTAGCGTTCAATTCTCTTAAGCCAAAACCAAAAGTGTTGAAATGAATCAGATGAGAATGGCATGCCCTTTACCACCTTTAAATTACCTCGCTGCTGGGCTCTTCTTTCTCCTTTCTCTCTCCTTCTCTTTATCTTCCCACTTTCTCTCAATTATCATATTTTATTTTATTTTATTTTATATTTCCCTTATCTTTGCAAAATTATCACATCTCTATTATATAATTATATAATGTATGTTGTTAAAATTTCAGAATTAGTGTATGTTTATATTTCACTTCCACCATCATTTTCCCCTGAATTCCATCCACCGATAAACTGCAATTGCTCTATAATGTGTGTTTTTCTAATCATTGTTTAGGTCAATAAAACATTTGTAAGCTTTCAAACTAAGAAGTGATATTATATTTGATACACTTCATTCATTTTTTTCTTTAGTACTCATTCATTTTTAAAATATATAATATACGTTAGATTTTGACTTAAATATAGTATTTATCCCTTTACTTTTAGTGCGTCCATATATTTTTAGTTGTAGATAGATAGTCTATTTTTTACTTGTCACAAGCAAAATAATACTTATTTAATTTTTTTTTTAAATATTCCAGTATCACGATAAAATAATTTTAATTTCGTTCACATTTTTTTTTAAATATCTTGATATGTAAATAGTTCTTTTCACAATTATCACCTTCTTACTCAGACCGGATTAATTAAGTAAAAAATGATTCATGCAAACAAAAATTGTGATGTTATTTAGATGTGAGACAAATAGAGAAATTAAATTATAATATATGATAAAATTCAGGGATTAAATTTGGTGAATTAAAATTATATGCATTATTGTATTTTGATATTTGAAATGCAATTTCGACAGAGCAGAAATTGGAAATTATAGGGCTGGATTATTTGTTGTGTATCACAAAATATTGTCCAAATTGAGAGGTGGTTACAGTATATTTATTGTATATACCAAAACATCCAAATATAGAAAACAAATATCCCTCATTTTCCTTCCGTTTTTATTTGCCCTTCATTATGAATAACACAAAATAAAAACGGTGCAAATAAATTTTAAATCTTGACTCATTTTTTGCCTTACCTGTTTCTTTTTATCTTGTTGGTTATCGAGATTATGTTTTATTCGGCCATGTCATTTTTTACACATGCCAATACAGGAGAAGTCCAAAGTTTTGGTATAAAAACAAAATTGGGTATCAGATATTTGCATTCAAGTTTCTACAAATTTCTTTGTCTGCACATTCACTGCCAAATCTCAACTTGCCAAAAATACATTATCAGATATACCAATACATGGTAAAAACAAATCTACCAATCATTTTATCAATAATTTCAGTTCATATTTTTTTCTTTGTCATAATATTAATATTCAGTATTAACTCATTCTCTAGTCATACTCTTGTTATGCAAACATTGATAGCATCTTATATAGTATATTTTAAGTAACAAAAACAAAAACAAAACATACAAATTCGTATCATATTTTCCTAAAGAAGAATCAATATCTCCTCGTTGTGAGTTGGATTCTGTCTATACTATTTGATCTAAATTAAGTTTTTATTTTTCTTAACAAAAATGTCTTAAATATGTTTTTCTTTAAACAATTATTTTTTTAGTTTACTGAAAAATATAGTCTTAACCACTTCTTATCAATTCTATTAATTAATATTATTGTTTAGACGACAAACAAATAACATATCACCACCCATTATCACCTAACGGATTATCATGTTAATTTTTATTTTTATGGATGATTGTTTCATGTTGGGGCATGCAGTTTTCTTTTTTTTCCAAAGAAGGAATAGTTAGTTTAGTGTGTGTGCATGATGATTTTAGATTTTAGCACTAGTGTCCTACTACTGGAACCAATTTGTGGTCCATATTTTCTCCTTAACATTATAATTTAATAAGAATTTTTAAAAAATAAAATATTTAATAATACATGTGTTATATTAGAGAAGGATCGATATTGATATCAATTGAAAAAGAAAATGAGAATGTGAGTCATGAGATTGATCACCGTATCTTATTCTTATAAAATCAAATTTAAGTTTCTTGTAAGTCAAAAGTCCACAAAAATGAAGAAAACTCATTTTTTTTTTATAATTCATATATTATTTCCCATCACATTACAAGTGGATCCCTTGTTTAGGATGATTTAGACAACACTTTCTAAATTTCACATGTATAAACTAGTAATTAATTCCTAAATGATACTTTTAATACTAATTATATAAATCATTATTGAACATTAATGATTTACTTCCCTATTCAAAATTATATCTAGTTTGTGAAGATAATATCACAACCTATCTTAAGACTTATTTAGTAATTCATTTCACACATAAATAACAATATTAAAGGAAATTTTCAATGTAAAAATGTAAATTTCATTGTATCGTATTACTCTTAATAAATTTTCAGACACAATTTAAGTTTATTTAATAGAAGGTATTTTAAAAATTCATAAGTAACTTATTACTTCACAATTTTTTTTACTTTCTTTTGGCTTTTCGTTAGCTAGCTACTATTTGTACTAATATTGTTCTCTCTCTCGGCTGACAATTTTTTTTTTATTAATAAATAACTTCAAATTTTTAAGGGTAAAATATGTTTAGAAATTTTTTAGCATAACAAAAAAATTAATACAATAAATTTAATTTCATTTTTTTATTAATAAACAATTTCAAATTTGTAATGGTAAAATATGTTAGAAATTTTTTAGTACGACAAAAAACTTAATACAAAAAGTTTAATTTCATTCATTTTTTTCAACTCTGTTAAGGATTTTATTAAACGTACAAGTACTTTACTAAGATACACTTTATTGCATGAAAATTAATATTAATAATTATTATATATTTATTTTGTAAATTTTACATATTATTAAGTATCCATGTATGGAAGGAAGCAATGTTGTCATTAAGGGTTAAAAAGAAAACCAAAGACATTGTAGAACAATGGCTATTAAGAGTTATGTAAAGAATTTTCATTGAAGCTAGTGCTACATGTTAAAATAAGAATCTTTTCGTGGTTAAAGATAAATATGTAATTTTGTTTTGTTTTCGAGTAACTTTTGTGAAGTGTCATTTTTGTGCATCTTACTTTACTTAAGGTTGGGATTGGGTTGCAGGTACTTCCATAAAATAAGGTACAATAATTTTACTTTGGTGATTTTATGTTATTTTTTTCATTGAATTGTGGTTACTTAATTAGGGGTTAGTCAATTCGCATGACTTAGTTAGGGTTTGTGAATAAGGGTTTTTAATTCATGAGCTTTTAGTAATTATCAATAATTAAATAATAATTTGATGGTTTAAATGTATATTTTTATTGTAGGATACCTTTCACTGTTATAAGCTATCATAAGAGAACCTGAGTTGCATCTTATATACAAGAAGACAAATGTAATATTGTTAAAGTGAACTATTGTAATGTTGGATTTATATATTTTCATAACAAAGTTTTAGTTGTTGAGAGATTATAGTTCTAAGTATATGTGATATTAGTCTTATATATATAAAGTAATTGACACGATTTTTAATGCAAAATATTGGGTAATGCGGTTATTTGTCTTTTATTTTATAGAATGTTTAATTTTATTTATTCAATCCAATATAAAACTTTTGATTTACATTTAAACTATTTTCAACCTATAAGATGGATAATATATTTATGGACGTGAAAAGTATTGAGAATGAATTTGAATACCAGTTCACATGCTTTGGTGAAAAGGAAATAACGTCAACTTAAAATTCAACATTAACATACATATTTTAAAATTAGCTGATTTTGAAATACAAGATTGAGATTCATAGTTATATAGAACATCAAATCAATTAATGTTTATGTAAAAGAAAATGAATTACTCATAAATAATAATGATACAGAAACAACTATTATTTTGGAAATTGAAGAAGGTGGTGATGAAGATGTTAACAACTTTTTTGAAACACATAATAATTTATAGAAGGAGTCTCTCGAAACACCCTTACATTAAAAAAAAATTGTTTTAGAAAGATTTTTTGAAATATATAAAATATATTTCAGAAAAAATTTTCAAAATAAGTTTTTTTTTTTTTTTTTACATTTCTCAATTTTTCTTCTTTTGGAGTTTTTTTCTTCTCTCTTGTTCTTCCTTTGCAACCGCGGCAGTTATGGTGCAGTGTGGTGCGACGTGGTGAAAGGTGTTTGAGTCTTGTTCTAGTATTATTGAGAAGTGTGATTAGTTATTGTGGCAGTGTAGTTAATAATTATAGAAATACAAAAGACAATTACCTTCTATAAATATATGAATTAAGTTTATAAAAAATAAGTTGAGAAAATATATATTTTATTGGACCAATCCACCTAACTTATTACTCAGTGATGAGTCAAATAAGATTACAAAACTTTTTACTTATCACATGATGAACCATAGTAAATAAGATTGAATTGCCATAAAAATCAGATAATAAATTGTAGCATAATAGCAATGTGAAATGTCATGTGAGTTTTACTTTACACTTTTCCATCATGAAATGTAATTGAGTTAATAAATCATTCTTTAAAAGAATTAACCAAATTAAAGTTTTTGTTAATAATAAGATGAAATTGAAAAAAAAAATAATAGTACCAAATAAGTCATTAAGACTTATTTTTTTTATTATGATAATATTAATAAAATTATTATCATCATGATTGATAATTAATTATTGATTTTTATTAATTTATAAAATTTATTTATTATGTAAATAATTTGAGTCGTTAAATAATTAAATTAGCTATCGAATTTCTGAATAAAATAATTTATAAATTAAAATATTTAAAATTATATTTTTCACAAAAAATATTTACTTATAAAGTTTCAAATTATACAAGGATTAACATAATTTAACCTTAGAACGATTGCTTGACTAACTAGGATTCAGCATTGCGAAATGCTTTTTTGTTTCGCTAAAGGATTAGAAGTGATTGAGTTAAAAAACTGGTGGCACACCTGAGAAGGGTGAGATTACTAAGAGAAGGGATAGTAGATTGAAATAAATAATGTAGTATGTGCGCACTATAGTTGAAGGTGAAGATGGAGTATAAGTGTCGCTATTATGATGAGGGTGGCTGTGATGTGAGATCAAATTAAAGTCAGTTTCCACTCAAATACCTGAGCAATGATTTTCTCATAGAAATTAATTGCAAAAAAGACAGAAAGGTGTATGTGGATGCACATATAGTATATATAGTAAGTATAGTATACTAATACTTTGTTTTACTATACAATCTAGTACAATACTTGGAGTGTTTGTTAAGGCTCCTCAGATCAGATCGATGGTTCTCATAAGTTTGAAGTAAGGTATGAATGTTTGATTTATTGCTGTGGAATTTGTAGCGGTGTTTGCTAACAGAGGGAAACAAGAGAATAACATGCGACTTTATTGGCTCTGGTGTCAAGAAGTTTGAGATAGATTGTTTTGCGTTTGCGTGTGTTTGTGACACTCCTTCACTCACTCACTCTCTCGATCAGGAATTGTGATGATGAGTTAATTCTTTGTTTTGTTGACAGAGAAGAGATAAGGTAAAATTAAAATTTAGAAAGGAATGCAAATTCATTTTAAAGCTAATTTTGGGAAGTTGAGTGTTGAATGCAGAAGAAGGTTTGTCCTTTAGGAATTGCTTAGAATAGAATAAAAGTGAGATGCTTACACCAACATACACGCACATATCAATCCATCACTCGATAGATATTAGAGACCTATAACTTTCACGTCAATCTTTCTTTCTTTCTTTCTCAGAGTCATCAACTACTCACTCACATAACAATTACAACTACAATGGACAGACCTCACCCAACTCTGATAGTACCCTCTCAACCATTTCTCCTCTCTTGTACGTCAAAAGAAATACCTTCAACCCAACAAAACATTCATTCCAATCCAACCTCAATCTTCCCCTCTCACACCCACAGAGCAAAAATATGGCCAAGAGATCAGATTTTGCACAGAAGCTGCTCGATGACCTTCGCCTGAGAAAACAACGAATGGCTTCGTCTCAAACTTCAAACCAGTCCCACCATTTCTCCATAGGTATTCTTCTTTCTTCTTGCCTTCTTGCCTTCTCAATCTTTCATCATCTTTTTCATTAACGCATTCGAACAACGCAACAGCGCCAATTTCATTTTGGGTTGCTTTCCTTCCTCTTTATTTCTTCATTAATAATATTGCCTTGTCACATGCTACGGATGTCTCATTTCGCAATTTATTTTCTTCTTTTTTTCTGGGTTTCTTTACCCTCCCACTTTCACTGCCAGCGTCATACATACAAATTTGTTCACTGTCGTTTAATTAGACTTGTCCGAAAACAGACAAGAGCAATTTTTACGGTCATCGGAAGAAGTAGGGAATAGTCTTTATATATTGAAGATTATTGAGTGTGTCACATCAGATCTGTGGGTCAATCTTATCTTTAACTGCATCTTTAAGATTTATTAAAATACTACATTACTTTTGTTACCCCCAATATGGCATATATGATATATTTAATGGGACTCGCCAAAAGATTGCTTTTTCTTTCCTGATAAAAAAAATTTTGAATCCTTGTTGAAAGCTATCTTTCAAATCGAACATCCAACCACCTCCCTACTTACCCAATAATACTTCAAATAGACCATTGCCCAGTTTGTATGAATGTTTATTCCGAGCACATGCATCTATTGGTTTAAATTTTAAAATAAATTTCCGGAAAAAGTGTTGTTCTTTGGTCAATCTAATTTCATCGATGAGGCAGAAATTTACTTAACTATTACACAGTTTGGTATTCTCCTTTTATGGGCTCATTATTATTATTATTATGTGAAATTTCATTTTGGTCCTGCTAGTAGGAAGTGAACACGAGTTATTTAGTGACATACACATGAGGTTTTGCTGAACAATAATGTTTTGAGAAGAGTTTAAATAATATGCGTATTGCTGCCTTTCTTCTTTTTATAAAGTCTTTCTGTGTCACTGACTACTGTTGAAGTATTAAATAGAGCCTAAATGTGCGTTACCTTCCGTTTTCTAGTAACCGCCCCATTTATTTAAACAAACAGAAATTCAACAAATGGGAAGGAATAATTATATTTTGCCTTATGCGTAGAAAAATCATTTCAAAATATGATACTTTATTTTAAAGGAAAACGGGGTGTGTGGGTGGGAGACCAGGGTCTTGCATGTTTATAACCATTTACTTATGTTTTTGCATACATTGTTTTGCAATGCAATAACGCAGGTAAATGGACTATCCAGTTAATACGGTAGTAAATCGACTATCCAGTTTATTAAAAGACATTCTAATAATCTTATGTAAGAGAAAAGGAACTGCAATATCTAGTAGTAAAGAAGAGACAACCCTCTGTTCAACTACCTAAAACAACAGTGACACTTTATTTAGATTTTTAAAAATTGTGGCACTCCAATAGCTGTTCATATTAGCTACTAGTTATCAAACAGAAAGTTTCTTCTTTGAGGTAAGTTTACATTATTTCATTTTTTCAAACATGTTCGAGCAGATGCTTATGCTTACACAAAACAAGCATACAGAGGATCCAGAAATATAAAAGCTAATGAAATTGTAAGTTATCATTTCGTATTATACACATAAATTAAAGCAGATAGCAAACATTTTGTTGGTTAAATTCTTTTTATGCTATGCAGGTGACTTCCAGAACTGGGGTGACGCTGAATAGCTCAAGTAGAAGCAACAGATCAGTAAACAATGGGCAAGTTTCAAACCAGATGGTTCCATATGGGAAAGGTCAGAGCTCAAGGCTAACTGGAGACATGTCCCTTGCCCTGGCTTTTGCCTTAGAGAATGGAGGGAAACTAAAAAGAAGTGATTCAATTATGGGTTTCCTTCACCAAATTAACAGAGGAACATTGGAATTCAGCATGTCAGAAAGACAATTAGCTACAACTAGCAACTATCCTATCCAAATAAACGAGATATCGAAAGGTGCACACAAACTAAACCAGATTTTGAGAGCCTGTACCAATGGCCTTAACATGGATACATATTCAATACAATTTGCAAAAGAACTATTGCAAGGAGCTATTGATTTGGAAGAGTCCCTCAGGATGCTAGTAGACCTGCAAAATAATTCACAGTTTATGATTACCTCGCAGAAGAAAAACCGAATCACACTATTAGAGGAGGATAATGATGACAACGATGACACGGGGATGGAAATGCAACTGACAAGATCGACTTTCTCTTTTGACAGACATACTACTGAGAACACCCAACAACTTGGAAAGGCTATTTTCATGCAGAGGCCAATTACTCTTACCAGGTCTAAGGAAGACAGCAACTCAAATAATGAGAACAAAACTGTGAAGAGACAAGTTTCTCAGAAGCGATCAACTAAAACTAGCTCTATCTCTACCTCTGCCATTAAGAATGTCAATGCTATTTCAGAAGGGAAAAATCAGACGGCCTCCAACCCAGAGAAGGGCAGGATTCCAAATGTAATAGCCAAACTAATGGGGTTGGACATCCTTCCTGACAGAGTGGAAATGGATTCAAAACACGTGATGCTTCAGAAAAGGGAAGGAATATCATCCAAGCATACTGCAAAAGGAAGCCATAAGAAGACTGAACTGCAGCGCAAAGAAACAGATAATTTGGTGCCCATAAAAAGGCAAAAAGATATAGAAGCTTTTAAAACTCCTGCAACTAAGGTTGAAGAGATGATATCGGGGTCAAATAAAAATTTTCTTGTAGAAAAAACCAGCTCTGAGTTGTCTCTTCAGAATGGAAAACCACTGTTGAGAGACCCGGATGGAATAAAAGCACTGAAAGAATTTGACAAGCAGACTAAAAGTTCAGCTGAAAAGAATCTTACTAGAGATGGTCAAAATGATGCTCAGGGGATAATAAGAAAAAAGGATCATCCAAATAACAATAACAGGGAACAGAAAGGCACTATAAGGGGCGGAACCGACTATCCAGTTCTTTACAATATGCTATCCCAGCTGGAACAAGTGAAAGAAAGATCAGAAGTTAAGCCCTCGATTCAGCCAGACAAGGTCGTCAATGCAAACAATGTTCAGCCTGAAAAAAAAAACACAAACAAGAATATCACGAACAATGAAAAGAAGTCTCGGAACAATAATGGAATTCAAAAGACACACGTAGTCTCCAAGAACGGGCTTCATGAAGAAAAGCATCGCAGAGAACAACAACTCCAGGTTAGGGAAGAACAAATGCTGATGATGAGACCACAAGGAGGGAGTGAAATCACCTCAAAGAATTCACCAAAATTCCCTCCTCCTCAGAAGAAGCAGCTATCCATGAACCAGGGGTTCAAGAAAAACCACGGAGAAAAAAATGTAGCTGCTATGAAATCCGAAGGCTTTTTAACAAATCATCATGATCTAGTCAGAGATGAAGCATCCAATAACACAAATGAGAAAGTAAAAGAAATTGTCCATAGGAAGTCAGGCCAAATTTCCTCTCCAAGAGATCAAGAATACGAACGAGCTAAGCGAAGTGGCATTAGAACTTTGATGGATGAAAAACACGTCTATAAACTGGCCAGCAAGAAAATTAAGAATACCAAAAAGCAAAATGTAGACGTGATTGGGAAGATTGATCAAGTTTTGACTGGAAGAAAGGGAGCCAAGCTTATCACTAAACCAGGAAAACAGCAGATTCCCACTTCTGACAAATTTGAAGTTTTGAATGAAGCAGAACAAGAAAGGATTAGCTTGTTCAGAGAAACGGATGCACACCTCATTAGCCCCAATGAACAAGTATATGTGGATGCGACTGAACCATTGGATGTGAAGCACCAATCCCATAAAGAATCTGAACTACCTCCTACATTCTCCAGTTCTGTTGGTGGAGAACTTCAAAGCCAACAACATTTGGTAGCAACAGTTCCCAGTGATTTGGTAAGCTCTTTTTTATTTGCATCTAAAACCATTACTTATTGAGAACAAAATATAAATTAAATGGTGACAAAATTGCTTCCAAGGAAGACAAGAAAAACACCGAAGTTCATTTCTACTGATCAACAAAAAAAAAAAAACAAATTTCTTAGTTAAATAATCTTTGTTGAATAAATTTTCAGCATTGCCAAGATGTGTTATCATTGCAAGATCCTGTTGCAGCAGATGAAAGATTCGTGACCGGTGAGGTTGCATTACAGAAAACAAATGGTGAGTCTATATAACTATAATTTTGGACTCAAGTTTGATTTAAGAAGAAATCAGCATCTCATCTTTTGCTGTCATGCATTGAGAAAGGCCCCTTTACTAGTTCCCGTCGGTTATCATCCTTCACCCTTCATATATTCATAATATTTCCCACAAAATCCATCAAAATCTTTCTTCAGGTTCTGCATACGAGAAACAAACCGAATAACAGCCACTAACATATCTCCCTTTTCATCTTTGGCAAAAGTTTGCAAAATAATTCGATAAAAAATATAGATGTAATGAATCAATTTAAGTATTGGATGTTACTGAGATTTGCTTATTTCACAGGAATTCTGGAAGACAGATTGCGTGTTAAGCACTCAAACCTTGAAGATCAGAATATTCGTGAAAAAAGCTTCCAGCAGCCACTAACAGAAAGTGAAAACTGCCTCAAGTGGATTCTGGTCATGAGTCAAATATTCGTCAACACTGCAGAAGGACTTTTCAAACTGAACATCCCGTTTAACGTTCTTCAATGTGGTGGTCGGGAGATTCAAGACGAAGGTAGCAAACTTATTTTAGATTGTGGGTATGAAGTGATGAAAAGAAAGGGGATAAGGCAAGAACTCAACAAAGTTCATAGTTATTCGAGGATATCAATGGGTACCACCAACATAATATCCTTTGATGAGTTAGTTAGGCAGCTGAATAAAGACATGGAGAAGCTCAAGTTCTATGGTAGGAAAACAAGCTGCCAAGTCGATGTTGAGGACTACCTACCTAAAATGCTTGAACATGATGTTTATGGCAAAGATCCAGACGTTAACTGCATGTGGGATTTAGGTTGGAATGATGAAACAGTTGCATTTATCGAGAAATACGATGCTATAAGGGATACGGAAAAGAATATTCTTAGTGTTCTACTGGATGAGATCACCCTAGATTTTTGCACGTTCAATCATACACCGAAACAGTAGAAAGAGAGCTGCTCCAAGTAAGGGGAACATGGAGCTAAGTTTGTCATATGTAATTTTTTCGATGCAATTTTGTGGTTTGTAATTTATAAGAATAAGGATTTGATTACGGCAATGATTTCTAGCTTTAGAAACTCATTATGTTTCTTCGTATCAATTTAGCGTGGTTCACAATATAAAAAAAGCTTGTCTTATTTTGTTTTTGGTACCAGTTCATGTATTTTTTTTATTGATTATGCAGCATGGAGAATATTTACAACTATTCTTCAGATCACAATATTTAAGAGGAATCATTTGTCAATTTATGTATATGAAAAATATTTCATTAAAATAGATAAACATTCTTTTAATAATGTTTATATATTCATCTATTTCTTGAAAGAGATTAAAAAGAGAACTTGTTTAGAGTAGGAAGGATAAGGAAACTTTTTTAAGTATAAAAATGATATGAATAAATAAAATTTTATTCTCCATAGCAGCAAATTGGTGTGTTTGATTGGAACAGTAAACTGTGTTGTGAGTGTGTTAGTGTGAGGAGTGGAATGAATGGCATGATATGTATGGTGATATAAAAGGAAATGATATTGTATTGTATTATATTCTGTCTTACATTAACTACAGACAGAGCTGGTACAGAAAATCGAATTGGGCATGGCGTCATCGTTTTCAAGGTCGGGCATGGGGTTTGAGTTCCTGACGAAGAAGCCGTACACTCCCCCATCGTGGGCGTCGCATCTCCACCCTTTACCGTCCCACGTCTTCTCTCTTGCCCATGTTTGTATTTATTCCTAAGACCCTTTCTTTTCTTATTCCTTCATCCATTCATTCGTTCATTCCCCAATTCTTCTATTCAATTCTCTCCATTCCTCTCTCAGCTTCCCACTCCAATTCACAGATGGAACCTTCCAAATCTGCCCGCGAATACGGAGCTCTGGATCAAGGTGTGTATCTGCGCATGCATTATTCTATTCCTTTTTTCTTCATCATTCACTCACTTCAAGGTATTGTTGCGCAGCGAGACGACCTTTCCGGAATGCAGCTAAGTGGAAACAAAGTGAGGAAATTGGAGTTCCTGATGGCGGATGCCGTTGCGCAAGGTGCTGACTCTATCATCACAATCGGAGGCATCCAGAGCAACCATTGTCGCGCCACTGCCGTCGCCGCTAAGTATTTAAACCTTGATTGTTTTCTCATCCTCCGCACTTCCAACCTCCTTGTTGACCGAGATCCGGGACTCACCGGCAATCTTCTCGTTGAGCGCCTTGCTGGAGCTAACGTTCACCTTATATCCAAAGAAGAGTATTCAAAAATTGGAAGCGTGGTCAGTCTACTCCACTGATCTCTCATTCTTTCATTCATTACATTCTGCCTTTTCTTTTAACCATTATCACATTCATTAAGTTATATTCATTAATTATTCGATACAACTTCACTTTCATCAACTTTACCTACTACACATTATTGCTTTCACACTCGCACATGCCATTCTTAACAATAAATGCCAACAAGTATTATTGTACCTATTCGACAGACTAACTCTTCCTTGGAGTCACAATCGTGGAGAAATGTTTCTTGTCGCTGACAATGCTGCATATTAGATTTCGTGTTTGTGCTGTGTAAAAACTCTTGGCCTTTCTTATTGTATAACTTTTAGAAATACTTTTATCCAAAAACATTTCTTTCTCTATTTTCCTCTGATTTTAGAGACCCTATATGTTCGTAATTGGTGTCGGTTGTTGTGTTTTTATCTTACACATTCTTCAAATCTGTTTCAATTTTTGTTGGATTCTTTGTCGTTAAAATATACATGTTCTGGCCTTTGATTGTTTCTTCATTTTGAGTTTTTAGAAATTGGAGTTAGATTCATATGACCTCATTTTGAACGCAACATCTTGCTTACTAGCCTCTGTTTTGAGTTGGCTAAGTTGGTATGTTTTTATTTCACGTATTGCAAATTGATATTTTATCCATTGAACTTTTTTTTAGACACTCACCAATGTCCTAAAAGAAAAGTTGATAAAGGAGGGGAGGAGGCCATATGTTATACCCGTTGGGGGATCAAACTCTTTGGGAACATGGTGAGTGAGACTATATGATTACTTTCATGCTTTCTATGACCAAGGTATAAATTAAGTTGCACATAGTTTCAAACTAATACAAAATTATGTATGTCTCTTGCTTGAGCGTTTGGATATTTCGTTTATGACATGGTTATTCAATTATTTCAGAGATAATCGATTATCTCAACCCAGAAAATGATTTGTAATCGATTATGAAAAGTGATAATTGATTATCACAGTGAGAAAACAATTTTACGAGAATAAGGTGATAATGATGAAGTTGCACTATAGCTTCTTCCACTTACCGTTTAAACTGAATCTTAATCTGGTTTAACCTAGAAATTACATTCCTATGACTTTAACACAATTTTTTATAAGTCTTCAAGGTGGTTTTTGCATCCAAGTATTCTTCACGACTTGTCTTTTTCTTCATAAATCATCATCATCAAAACTTTCTTTTCTTTATGATTTAAAGCTAAATATTCATCTTCATCTTAAATCAACAGGATAATCTTTTACCATGGTCCAAGTACCCTTTTTACCCAAAAGTGGTTGTTTGAATTTTTTTAGCTGAAAATGTAACTGTATTGAAATTGGCGAGGGCATATATAGATGGAACTTTTGAACTACTTTGTTCCCAACTCGTAATCATGGATAACTTTAATATTTATTTGTTTTACATTCTTAGTGTGATTAAATTATTCCTTTCAGGGGGTATATAGAGGCTGTTCGAGAAATTGAGCAACAAGTTCAGAGGGGGGCTGACAATACCAAGTTTGATGATATTGTTGTCGCTTGTGGCAGGTTATGGCTTCTTGATTTCTTTATCTTTTCATTAGTGCTCACCTTCCCCTTGGTTGGATTGTCTTTAGATCTTAGATAACTACTTTTTGTAACAACTTTCTGCCTTCTTCCAATGTCGTAATTAGTAAATTAAGATCTGGTGACAATCACGAGTGCTTTCATTAAGTGCTTTCAACTCATAACTTACAACCAAACTTTTTACTGAACGTGACCTTAATCAGTGTTATGATTGATTTTATAATTGATACACCACCTCAGGAGCATATTATCTATTAAATTATATTTAATTATATTTTCATCCATTTAATATCGTACATTTATTAACTTTCAGTGGAGGCACAATTGCTGGTCTGTCGCTTGGATCATCGTTGAGTTCATTGGAAGCAAATGTATATCTTCCATTAAGAAGACTTGCATAACCCATGTTTTTCTCAGCCTTTTTATATTATTTATGTGCTATCTGCAGGTACACGCGTTCTCTGTTTGTGATGACCCTGATTACTTCCACAACTTTGCTCAAGGTTTGATTGATGGACTAAATGCTGGTGTTAACTCGAGAGATATTGTCCACATTCAAAACGTGAGTGTCTTGGTATTTTTCTGGTTGGTAAGATTTATAAGAATTCGTAGGAGAAAGTAAGTAAAACATGCTACTTTTCTTGGTCTAGCTTTTATGCTCTATGTAAATTGGATAATACCTTATCTAAGGGGAAAAAATATCAGACTAATGGATGATAAACTCCCGCAGAGCAAACATGCGTGACGTCTGTCTGTACAAACACATTCAATTATGATCTGGAAAGATTGATTCTTTTTCTTGGTTTAAATGCTTTATAATTGATAATGAAAATTTAATTGTTCACAGGCCAAGGGTCTTGGCTATGCAATGAATACATCTGAGGAGCTTAATTTTGTAAAAGATGTTGCTGCGGCTACTGGTGTTATTCTTGACCCAGTATACAGGTATTTATTTGTTCCGCAGATTGTACACTGTCAAATTGTTTTGTATATGGGTCTATTTGTACAAACTTTTAGGATGGAAAAATAAGCAAAAATTAAATGATTTTTTCATAAAATTAGCTTTTGTAAGTTAATTTATATAAGTTTTGTCATATAACTTCTCTATATTGTTACTCTTTATTGAAAAAATAATTTTATTTTTCTTCTTGAAGTCCCTCTAAAGAAGTTTGTCATGTAACTTTTCTTAATTTTTACTTTTTAACTTGTGCATGAACTAATTTAAATTTATACAAAAAATTCATTTCATTTTTCTTATTTTTCTCTTCTTAAAGTCCTCGTGAAAAGATTTTGTTCAAAGAGACTCTCAATACGAAATTACTTTGTACATTTATGTGAATTCATGTTCACATTATTTGTCTTCTAATTTGAAAATAACATTTGGTCTCCTTATTTCCAAAATCTGTAATGTTAGATTAATCCTCAATTTTGTCTACACTTATTTATTTAGTTATTTTATCTCAGTTTAATTAACTAAATATTTTTTTTAATGATACCTCTTTGAATATGTTAGGTCTAGAGTTTAAGGAAACAAAATAATTGAAATGAAACATATGAAAGTTGAAAGTTGGACCAAAACTACGGATTTTGTAAAATAGGAAGATCAAATTTTTTTATTTTAAAATAGAGGATCAAAATTTCAGACTAACCAAAATAGGGGAACAAATATGTACTTAAACCAAAAAGTTATTACTAAAAAGTGGTGCTATTATTTGACTGGCATCATAGACTCATGTAGTTTACATTTATGATCAGGTAATGGCCAATCGTTAATATTCAAGAGACAAAATAAGTCCTATATAAAAATGTTTGTGAATTTATAGAAACTTGAATCTATAATACTAAAACTCACGGGCCTTGCTTGTTATCAAATGTGTAGTCTACCTTTCATTAATCCTTGTATGACTACCTTTCATTAATCCTTGTATGACCTATATGAGAAAGTATTCAATGTTCTTTTGCATTTTTCAGGGTATTAAATTTTTTTCCTTTCGTTGAGTACTCATTCTTAATTCCTTTACATGTACCTCAAGGGAATTCCTCTGCATATTCCAAACTTGAAAGGAAAAAGAAAATCTTGTTATGAAATTTTTCTTAAGTGAATGTTATTTATTGAATATTGCTAAGTTTAGTTAATTTCATATTCTGTTGCCCTCTCAGCGGTAAGGCTGCTTATGCAATGGTGAAAGATATGATTGAAAATCCAAAGAAGTGGGAAGGGAGAAAGATCCTCTTCATACATACGGGTGGCCTCCTAGGATTGTATGACAAGGTTGATCAGTTGGCTTCTGGTGTGGGGAATTGGCAGCGAATGGATGTTAATGAATCTGTTCCTAGGCAGGACGGCATCGGAAAGATGTTCTAGAAAAGGGAAACCAAAACCATTTATATTTTTTAGTGTCTTTCCCCTAGTAAGTTATATACTTGTTGTTAATAGTCATGCACACAATTTATCCTGCTTGAATTTACCATATGATAACAAACTTCTGCAAACAGAAGTGGCAACAAATCAAGCTTGTTATTTATGATTAATTCTTGTTTTACATTAGAAAGTAATTAGAATACATGTTCTCAATTTGAAAATACAAAGAAATTGGAAATTTGTCCATCCATGTATTAAATGTATAAAGTTTTCTAGAATGAAAACTAATTTGATATGTAGAGTAATTAAATGCATATAATCCTAGACTTTGCTGGGCATATGGCAATGAATGGCATCTCAGACCATGTGTTGATACTTATGCCTGAGATATTGTTTAAATAGAGATGATGATATTATTTATTAAATCATTTAAATAATTGTAAGAAGATGTTGTGTGCATGTTAAGTTATATTTAAATATTTTATAATAAGTGGGATAGGATGAAATAGGTTTAATAGTTTTTGTTCCTCTGATTTATCTTTTAACTCTGCTTACTATTTAAAGTTTTTTAATTTAGTTTTTTTAAAAGCAAATTGATATAATTTCTCCTTTAATGACACGAAGGTATGGAAAAACATTCCATTATTTAAAGTATGTTTATATATTTTACCCTAAAACTACCTGATATACAATTGTTGCAATTAAGTCACACCACGAAATGAAGCAGCTAGTAGCTGACCATCTAGTGACTCCCAATGTAAGACCAAGTTGGAATAATAACAATTAACTCATTTTATTCATAAAGTTGAACCTTTTTCAAATGATAATTATTTAGAATTTAATATTTTTACTTGTTTTTTATAATTGTTTACAAGTTCTATTTATCCTTACAGTATGTAATTCTGAATATTTGTCTAAAAAAAACCATTGTTTTCTTTATGAACCTATGAAAAATGAAAGCAAAAATATTGTCGATCCAAATGCCTTAACAAATATTCTCGATCCAACACTGTTGGTAAAACCGAACAAAATGTTCCTTAACAGTATCAAGATACAAATTGAGTTTGGGGTTCCATGCAAAGAAAGCACGTGGTATTAAATGATTCACATTGTCAACAGCTTTTCTTTAATCTTTGACCGGTGCTCCCTCCCAAGTGTGGTGTCGCACGCCATACAAAATTGGATTTAGGATACATTTAATATATCACAAAAATATTACTACATATCCTAAAAGAATTATCACATACCATGTACAAGAAGATTCTAAGATTTCCTTGTCCGGCAGAACAAAGAAAGTATAAACCTAACTAACATAACACCATACGTGCACAATTACATCGTTTGATTGTCACTGGAACACAATTTGGTTAGGAGAAGAAGAGACAGACATTTCCGACAACCAAAACCCTTCCAAAGCAGTATGCATGAATGTGGAAGGGCACAACTCCATTTCCTCTTTAAAATAGACAATGAAAAGCAGAAAGGAAGGATGTATCAGTGGGTCCTCCACTCTGAAACAACTTTGGGTATGTGAGATTAGGACCATAAAGAACCCTCCAAATATTTCAAGATGATATGGGTTCATAAGGGTACGATAACCATGGATGCTTCAGGGCTTCAGATGCAGAGGGTCGCTTCTTAGGGTTGACTTCAAGCAAGTGAGCCACAAAGTCAATGAAGCCTTGGTCTCCCATTGGCAATCTATGCCTCAAGGATGTCTTTTTTGGAATCAAATATTCTAACCTGTTGGTTTCCTGTAGATTAATAAAGAATACATTTAGCGACAAGCATTCAACTAAAAAAGGCAGAGGCAACTGCAACTTTAATATAACACGGTAAGAAGTAAAATGTCAAGCAGCTAACATCTATGACAAAAAACTAATAAGCCACTTTTGCTAATCTCTTCCAAGCTATAGATAAATGAAAATTTTACTGCATTGCCCTTGAGGTTTCAAGCAGGTTCTGATAATCGCTTACGAAAAAAAATAGGTGCTAATAATAAAATAAAACTTCCAGTCAAGGCCAGACACTAAACATCTAATTTAACTTACATAGTAAGCCTGGCTCCTAGGGACTGGCTAATCAACACCAATATTCCAGATTGATGGCTATTCCATTTGGTATAGATAGAAATAAGATTATTACCTGATTTCTTTCATAAAGCATATGATTTTTGGTGAAGTACTTATAGGTGTCCCGTCCTTTTGCAAGCATACCTTGATCAATTGGACCAATGATCCCAATCACCCGCGCAAGTAATGTTGCAGGGGAATCATTTTGCAAGAGGACCTACAAAAAGCTTAGTTTAGTGTAACTGAAGAAGAATAGAAAATTAAACTCATGTAACAAAGGAAAGAAAGCACTACTCATAATACAGAGAAATTCTACAATTGCTTTCAACCAAAAACTATTAACAATCCCACAATCGCAAAGTAAACAAATGTATTCGATAATATATATTATACTCTAATAACTATCATTGGGTCCATGAATGGTGAAGAAACAGGAATTCCCATTTTAACGTAAATAATCCGAAAACCAAAGCAGAACAACTAACCTCAATAACATAAGATCATTGCTCAAATAAAACAAACATGACACAAAGCAATGCTACCTTTATGCAAGGAAGGAATTTAACATCTCTTCATTATGAGGACAATACGAGTCTATTTAATTATGAAACTTTGGTATCTAGAAAGATACCATCATCAACAAAAAACAAATAGTTTTCTCTTAAAATGAATTTAAGTGAAGTTAACTACTTTTTGACCTGATGTGAGAACTTTTATGGCTCTTGAGAAATTTTGTACTAAAAACGCAATTGTTTATCAAAAACTGACTTTTTGAACTACATTAACCATCTTTGGTCCTTACATTGCCAGTACAAAGTTCTGCCAAGATGCAGCCAAGAGACCAGATATCAATCTTCTTATCATATGGAAGTCCCAAAATAACCTCAGGAGCACGATAGGACCTTGACTGAACATAAGAGCAAAGGTGATCCGTCTCAAAACAACTACTTCCAAGATCAATGACCTTCACCTCACATCTACTATAGCTCTTAACCAAAATATTCTCCGGTTTCAAGTCACAGTGTATTAGTCCAAGGCTATGCAAAAACTGAAGTGCTTCCAAACACTGAATGGTAATTGACTGCATAAATAAATTCAGAAGAGTTAGCACTGAGAATAGATAAAATGAACACCAAACATCAAGTAAATGGCACACCACAAACCTGCAATCTTGGCATTGTAAAGTACACTTCACCACCTGATTCTCTATTAAATTTATGAAACTCGTACAAGTTTGCTTTAAGTAGTTCACATACTATTAACAAATGTTCCTGTCATATCATAGAAAGAGTTAAGAGCAGTAAAGTCAGTTGACAAACATGGCATACAATACAACTATCAATGAATAATTCTATTCATAAATTAACAAAATTAAATATACACGATAGACTACATAGTTAGATGACCACAGTTTAACAGAAACTTCTAAGTTCCCCATCACTTCTCTTGTTGGTGGCAAAAGCTCCCATAGTAAGAATATTTAGTACTTAAGGAAGTAGAATATTTGACAAACCTTGGTACCAGTCGTAAATGTTTATCCCATATCCAAGAATAAATTGCAAATTTCTTAAATAGGAAACACTAACTCTTTACACAGCAGTTTTATAGTTGAAATTAATAGAACTAAATGATATTTTAGAAGATTTATTGAAAACAATAACAAATACCAGCAGTGTTCAGCATCACCTAAATATACTAGTTGACAGCACTATAAATAAAAGTCCAAATAATGGACGATGTGGAAATTATGAAAATGGAAGAAAAAATAACGTAAGATATAGGAAAAATATATGAGCCTAAATGACAATTGATTGTATTGAAAGCAAATAGTAGTGAAGATCAATGGCAAATCGACTTACTCGATAATAGAAATAATCATATAATCGAAGAATGTGATACTTGTCTCCAGGATCATGCTTATTGACATACTTGAGAAGCTTGATCTCATCAAGACTTTGGTCAAAGAAGTCCTTGTTGTTCTTTATAATTTTAACACAAACATCCATGCCTGTATGTAGGTCATGAGCTTGTATGGCTTTGCTAAATGCAGCAGATCCCAGATACTCCGTAACATGATACCTTCCAGCTATTACAGAATTTAAAACAACATGGAAATTCTTGTCCTCCTCAAAACCAGTTCTGAGCAACAAAACTTAGTTTAAGAAAGACTCTCAAGGCTAAAAGGCAGAACAAAAAACAATCAAGAAATCATACTACATAACAAAAAATCACCGCAAGCTATCAAGCTCATTAAGATCCTTTTAAATGAGGAAAAAATGAAATACTTAAAAGTTCCGCTGTCATTAGCTCACATATAGCTATCATAAGGAAAAAGAAACCACTGTTTAACAATATCTTTGAAAGAGGTTTCTTCATATATTTACCCAAGACCTCATTTTTTGAAATATAAGAATAAAAATAAAGAATTAAAGCAGCTTTAGGAATTCACAACGATCACCAACTAATCTACAGAATAGTATTACTCTGAATTTTTCACAGTATTCAACTTTTTTTTACACAGTACTCTAGTCAAAATAATTCCTCTAGCTCTAACCTTAGACCAGCCAAGATTGATCATATGATCACAAGACCTAAAATGGGATTATGTATGCAACCAAGAATTTACCCCACACTCTTCTCACTTTGCGCCCCCTACACTACTTTATTTCAAACCTCCCAATTACAATTTTCTCAAGGTCTTTTGGGTATGCTCACTTTCTTTCTTTTGCTAGACTTTATAATTCTCTGAAGTTTAAGCTTAGACCTGTCAATATTCATCCTATGATCACAAGACCTAAAATGGGATTATGCAGCCAATAATTTACCCAACACTTCTTCCTAATGCTGAGACTCAAATTTTCAAACAAGAACTCCAAATGTTTTGCTGCTATGACTAATCAATTTACAGCTTTAAAAAAAATTATACTTGAACTTGTGTTTCGTCTGTTAACTGAGGCAAATATAGTAAGCATGTTTATTGGACCAGGAGATACCACGATAAGCGAAAATAGCTAAGATTAACACATAAGCACAAACAAATACCAAGTATTAAAAGCATGCCTGTTTTTCCTGTGCACAATCTTTAGATTGAAAGTTTCAAATTCCTCCTCCTGTGCCTTTAGCTGCCTTACTTGCTCTTGCACAGCAGCTACCTCTTCATCCTCTGCTCCTAGCTCATCTTCCCTAGTAATTCCAGTGTTTTCATCCTCCTCCACCTTCACACGCTCTCTTTCAGAATATCCATAATTTGAAATTGTTGTTGGAGAAGAGTTTGCGGATCTTACATTGTTAGCATTATTATCACCCCTAGAACTTCTAGCAGGTGATGAATCACTACTCTTTCGCCTCCACGAAGCAAGCATGTCATCAGTTTCCACAAATGCACTAAGGCAGTCATCAATTTCATCTGCATTGTCGTTATTTGACCACAGGGACTTATCGGTGGAAGCCTGAATTATCTCACCATCCTTCAAAGATAGGGGAAAAGAGAAGTTCCCATCACCATGAGTTTTTATCTGGAACTGTGCATCTCTGTCACATCCTATGACATATTTATTTGACTCACTCTGGTCATTGTTCTTACTTATATTTGATTTGTTAGTAGATTTCTTGTCCAAATCACGATGGGAGTGCCTGCCACCAAACCCGACATCGTGGAAATATTCTAAATCTCCTTCACTACTACCACCAACCAAACTTTCACGCACTTTATTACTAATATCTGCAGCATCACTATTGATCCCTACCCCAATTGACCTAACCGAACCATGTTGATCATCATCCATTTTGATTTTCTCTAGCCGTGATCTTACATTATCATTCAACACCCTCCCATCTCCTAGCATGATGAGTTCATTAGTCTGAGGGACAAAGCCCCGCCAGACGGGTTCTGCACACATAAGGTTCAATTCTTCTTCATCCATCAATTGTCCATCATATTGAGCCATTAAATCATTATCATTGGTCCTTCCATACTCAGTAACTGTCAGACCAATAGAATCATCAGTAGCTGTGACTGGCTCAACATTATTTGCCTGAAGATATCGCTCCCCAGAAAAGTAAGAATCTTCCTCAGCAAAAGATTGATCATCATCCTCATCTTTGGCCAGACCTCTTTCCTGATGATCCGGAACACTTTCATGCCCAGCCCCTTTTTCATTGTCACTAGGGTAATCAATTTCATGTGCCAAAAACCAGGTCTCATCGTCAATAGGTTGCCTCATGTACCCAACGTCCTCATCATCATCATATTCGTCGGAGTCCCAATATTCATTCGGATAGTCAATAGATTCACTCAACCCATCGCCAACTGTAGCAAATCCCGATACAAGATCAGATGTGTCCTCCGCTATCCCTTGACTTACAGATAACCAACTGCCCCCTGTAGCCCTCCTCACACCTAAAGCATATATCAACAGGTCAAACACAGCCTTCAGAACATCTGAACAAGTATATCGAGCAAATAATAAGTACATGCAATCAGATATAAACAAGTTGTAGCTAGGTGTACCCAGAAAATTGAGAAGATTTACAACCAATTATTGATTCTAGATAAAGTATTCAATCCATAGTACTATGATTATGGCACCATTATGTTATTCATTTCCTTTCACGGCAGAGGTATTAACATTGTTTTCTAATTAAGCTCGATTTTTCTTCCATAATTTTTCTTCCCTTAACAGAAAATAGAAAGAGGAAAAGAACAAAGTGTGAATCACTTTGCTTACTTTATGCATTGCTATAGGAAAGCTATGAGAAAATAAAAAAGATGTCTATAGAAACCAAAAAGAAAGTGAAATCCTGCATCAACTACAGCAGAATGATTTGTTTTTTTATTTCAATTCATACCTTATTTTTCCTGCAATTACCACACTGTAAATATCCAAACATTTGTTGTTAATTTTCAAACTTTTTGCAAACCTTCTTACAGGAAACTTCAACTCCATAGATATTTTTATTCAACAAACACAAAAAGTGGAAAGCACAGCCATGACAAAGATTAGACTCTAATACAGTCCTCTGCAGTGGTTCAAGTGGCAATTTAGAACGAACTATGTTGTCAAAACTAGAAACATACAACCAAGAAAAAAAGAAGCAAAATACATGAAAATCCATTGTAGTGGTATGGAACAGAATGAGACACAACTGGACACACTCCTAAGAAGACTTTCAATATAAGGAATCCATGAGTATTGCCCATAATCCAGTCCAACATAATAGGACCAAACATATTGGAATTGGCAGGCATTTCATCAAAGACACTCTTAACAAAGGCCTAGTGGTTACAACAGATGTTCCTACAAGATTTCAGATGACAGACATTTTCATCAAAGGGCTTCCTCATGTTGAATTATACGATCTTGTAAGCAAGTTGGGAATGATTGATATTCATTTACCAACTTGAAGAGAAGTGTTGTAAATAGTAGATTATTAGGATAAAAATATTCTCAATATCTTTATAGTAATTGGGAAAAAGTACATGTAGAATCTTCCTATTCATTTTAGCATTTTTTTTATTTACTTATTTTAAAGGTATTTTATTATTACAAATAGAAATGATGTGAATTTAATTTGTGTGATTGTTAAAAAAAAAAAAAAAATAATAATTTTTTTTTTTTTTTTTTT
>Ga0209589_1000526_pt1 | contig 54637 bp, 31 predicted proteins | sample CowpeawhiteBW_FD_187525 | JGI IMG/M metagenome (GOLD analysis project Ga0209589, IMG submission 187525) | Root nodule microbial communities of legume samples collected from California USA - Cow pea white BW (SPAdes) (version 2) | ecosystem: Host-associated > Plants > Roots > Nodule | place: USA...
CATTATGTATTTCTGGGATTTGGCCCATTATCAATATAAATAAACTGTCCTTTGTGTAGGGTTTACACAAGGGAGATTAATCCCAAAACCCTATTTCATCTTATTTTAAAAGCATGTAGATTCACGATTTGAAAGGCATTTATACATATATTCATATCATATTTGTACATGGAGCTAATAATTGAACCAGGATCCCATAAAATTGCTTCAGAGTTCAATAACTGAAGTCTACAAGATGTACACAAGAGCATAGACGACAATAGAAACATTCTAAGATGATTACCAGGGACAGAAACAAACCTGTGAAACTGGGGCATTGTCATCAATGAAAGGTGCTGCAAGACTTATAAATGAAGCCTCACCAACACCAACTACCCTGTAGAGAAATATGAATATATAAGGAAACAAAATAAGATTACTCTTGCATCGTGTACGATATTGTGTATACAAAAGCCATGGAGTTCAAAATATAATGGAAGACACTTACATGCGGCTTACTGAAATGGACCAGAAATTGAAAGAGAAACCACAACAGAAGGTTGCAAGAGTCCAAACAGATAATCCAACTCCAATAAGTCTAAATGGGTTTACACTGCAAATAGTAGAATTATATAACGATTAAACATTTATCTAAGCCAATAATAGCAATTACAAATCACATAAACAATAGTCAGTTTGTGCAACAGATATAAGAAGTTTTCATCATTAGATGATTATGTCTAACAAACATAGGAAACCTAAATTTAATGAAAAATAGGTCTGAAACATGGGTGGCTTAATTTTACGAGTGCGGCTAAATATATGCTGCAAAACACTATAGACATCTTGCAGTCATTAATTGTATAGGATAAAAAGTCAAACTAAGGGGACACCCTGAGCTTCAATATAACAAATCAGTGGTTGCTCAAAAGCTTCGTCAGTTTTCAGAGGTTTCATAATGTCATGAGTTGGCAAAATATCTTCTGAAGTGTTAAAGGTTGAATATTCAAGTTAAATAAACATAAAAGAATCCAACAAATGAACAAGTAGTTGCTGATGTACATTTCACAAAAACTAAACGAAAAATATTAGCCGCCTTTATTCTTTGACTTAAATGTGACATCATAAATTGGTTATTGGTATGCTAATCCTTTAACCCAAACAAATCTGTAGTTATATAGACAAGAAAAAACCAGAGAATGTTCGTGTCACTGAGTCTAAAGTAGGATATGCCCAAGCTTGACGATTGAGTGGGAAGAACTGAAGTAAGTAACTAGGTGTCAAGTCAATTATTTACTTTGATCCCAAAATGCCATAGGACCTTGACATACATCATGCCAAATAGGAAGTGAAGTACAAAAAGTGCTGTACAACACTTTTTTGTGCCCCCCTATCCCCTTCACTTTGTGGCATATAAGTGGGATATGGTTACATGGGGAATCCCAGATATACATATCAAATCCGTTATCATAAAATGATTATTTTACTGCATTTCATTCTCCCTATTTCCCGTCAACAAGACAAAGAAAAAGTCTATCCAGTATAAGGAGATATTAATTTTAAGACTTAACCACCAAACTATGGACCAAACGTATTAAAGGTATCGAGCAGAAATATGAAACAACTATTTCAATACAAACAGCCATTACCTCTTTGCTAGAGAAGCAAATATTGGAGAAGCAACAAGAAGTCCAACCATAAAAGCGGAGGATAGAACTCCATCCTCAAAATTGTTCAATTTAAAGTCCCCCCTGCACAGAAGGAGAAAACGATGTAGCCAAGACTACTACTACCACTAATCTATGAAAATCTAATGCTCCATACATAGTACAATATGTCATGGCACAAAACTAAAGGAAAAGCTGTTACAGGCAATAGTTAACTTGCTGGGTAGAAATTTAATTTTCCATCTATATGTAATACCAAAGTTTATGTTTAAATGTTTTCACTATTTATGCCGAAGACCCTAATATATCTTACACACTTACTGTATTCCGGTTCCAGCTTTGCAGATCCCATCTTTACAAGTTCCTTGACTTCCATTAACACCATTGCTTGCTATTGCTCCTCGATCCAAATAGTTTAACAAGTTAATCACACAAAATATAGCCAACAACCTACAGGACAAGATTAAGAGATCAAGAATTTTTCAAACACACAAAAGCATCTCGAATTTTCAAATTTCAATACATTTCAATCTAATCTACACCTGCATTGATCAAACATGATACCATACCCAACAACTCAAATCCATGACCAACATTTTAATAAAAAGTGGCAATACCTCAAATACTCATCAAGGAAGGAAAAAAGTCCCTTTGGTTTGATCAACAAAAAAATGGTAAGAAAAAAAGAAAACCCAGACTCACTCTCCCTCACTATCACATACCCACATAAAAAAATTCAAAAGTCTCTCCCTTTACCCACTTTTTTTTTTCAGCACAGATCTATTAACTAAAAAACTAAAAATTGAAAAAATCACCTCTTTGGCGTAAACCATGAAGTTGAGGTGGAGTTGGCATCCACCGCTGGCTCCAAAGAAGGTTGAGGCTGAGAAGAAGACGATGACGCAGGCTTTCCTTCATGTTCAGGTTGGGGTCCCATACCAATTTAATGATAGCAATGGTCAAAGAGAAGGCAGTGCCTTGTACTTATTTTTTACACCACTCAAACTCTCATATCTTCTTCCTCGTTTTAAGATTCACCAACATCCAACCTGACCAGGTCACACTGTTGTTTGTTATCACAAAAAACAGAATTACTTAGGAGTAGAGATTCGGTTTTTTATTGGCAACTCATAGAGAGGTTCAGGACAGGGATTCCGAATCCTTATCCTAGTCACTTACTCTCTCTTTTCTGTTATTTTTTCGTAAAAGTTGTCCGAATTTTAAGGTTCAAGACAGTATTTTTGCACACACGCCCTTAACTCTTAACTGATATAGCTCGAGATTTTTATTTTTGCTTACATATTTTTAACTTTTAATAACTTTCTCTATTAAAATTTAATAACTTTCTCTATTAAAGCCTTGAGTTTTAAGTTAAGTAATGATAACGGTATAAAAAATATGTATTTAAGCTTTTAAAAATTTTAAAGTTAGGATGCAAAATTAAAATTTATTATTATTTTTTATTAGAATTATAAGTAAAAATATGCACGATTCACTTTTTATAATAATAAAAATAATAAAACTACAATTGTAAAAAAAAATAAAAATAATTTTTATAATTTAATTAAAAATAACATTAATTTATTTAATAAATAATTTTTGTTTATTTAATTTTAAAAAAATAGTTGAATTTTAAAAAGACAATCATTTAAAAATTAAATTAAAAATAAAATATAAATATAAAATAAAAAAAGGTAGACACTAAGAGAAATCTTCTTGTGTGTTTCGTATTCACCAACAAGTCATACCGTTGTTTTTTATAAAAAAACAAAAATGAGAATGAGTGTGCAGATGAGAGTACTGTTGTTTTTTATATAAAAAAAAAACAACAATGAGAATGAGTGTACAGAATTGGTGAGAGTAGGGATTCCGTTTTTGATTGGTGACTTGAAGACATGTGGTGGTGTGTGTTTATTCTTCTCTCTGAATTTCCAAATCCTTATCTACTCACTTTTGTTTTTCTTAAATTTCTTTTTCAAAAACTTTAAGGTTAAAGAGACTCAGATTTTGATGTCGATTTTGAAATATTCTTAATTTGTAATAATTTTTTTTTATTAAAAGCATTAAGTTTGAAGTAATTTGAACATCTCTATGTTGTATACATATGCATGTAAAAACAAAAGATGTGTATGTTATAACATAATATAATATTTGTCATGTATACATTAAATATATTTTGAATTGGGTGTAAATTTATAATTTATTATTATTTTAAATTTTGAGTAGAAATGTTAGTAAAAATATGCGTACCAAACATATTAATTTTTAATAATAATAAAATTAATACAATTATTATAAGAATAAGTATAAATAATTTTTATAATTTAATTAAAGATAAATTTTATTTATTTTATAGATGATTTTTATTTATTTAATTTAAAAAAAAATTAAATTTGAAAAAGGCTTAAATTAAAAAAAATCACTTGAAGGTAAAATTAGAAAAAAATTATAGATATCAAAACATAAATTTTCTTGATATAAATAATAAAATTATTATAAAATAAGTATAAATATTTTTTTTATAATTTAATTAAAGATAGATTTTATTATTTTATAGATGATTTTTATTTATTTAATTTAAAAACTATTAAATTTGAAAAATGGTTAAATTAAAAAAAAAATCACTTGAAGGTAAAATAAAAAAAAATATAGATATCAAAACATAAATTTTCTTTATATATTTATATAATCACCCGTGAAAAAACATGTTATATGTTTTTATTGTTTGTATGATAATAAAATTATTATTATTATTATTATAAAATAAATATAAATAAGCTTTATTTTCTTATTTTAAGTGAATTTTATTTATTTTGTAGAATTAGACTAAAAAATAGTTAAATTGTGAAGAATAAGAAGATAGGTAAGGAGGAGAAGAAATTGTAGGAATAAATTGTGGCAATTAAATTTTGTAAGATTAAATTTTGTAAGAAATTTATTTTATAATTATTTTGTATATGTAAGAAGAATAAAGAAATGAGTATTTTAAAATCAAAACCGCTATAGTGTTTGTTACTTTTGTACCCTCTATAGTATCAAATGATGTTTTTGGTTGAATGTGAGTAAGAGTGAGTCGCATTTGACTCAATCTTACTCAAATGGTTTCTTTACTTGTTGATGATCCTAAAAATACTTTCGGATAATTGATCTTAAGTTTATTGTGAAAATAGACTCACTTGTTAATTTGAGCAGTTAAAGAAGTGTTTTTACTATACTAACGAGATTCTACAAGGTACGGGAAACTAGAAATACAACTTTTTGTGTTACATAACCTTTCCAAATCGTTTTTTCAGTTACTTAGTTATGCAGTTGCATAACTCTCCAGGTGTATAATAGCAAACAATGCAATAATACTTTTCTTTGAATGTTTTCTTTCTAAAACCCTTTCTCTCTTTCCTCTATTTCTTTACATGGTATGACTTCGTCACATCTATTACCTCTTGTCTTGACCCTTACTCAGTTGAAGATATTGAAGCTTAACACAGGCATAATGCTTCGAAAAGCATCGCACCACTAATCATTCTTCTCACACCAATGTTTGTCCTTAAGGATTTATTCGCAGTGTATGTCCAAATCTCTTATGGTACAACAAGAACATCTCAGATATATCTTGAGTATAACAGAAACTAGCAAGATACACTCTTTACATAATATCAATAAACCCAAATCACGAATAAAGAAAAAAAAAGAGTGAGAGAATGAAAGGAGAAGAAACCTAAGAGAGAAAAGATGTGAGTTGAATTGTGTCCCTTTATAGAGAGCACCAGACCACCTTTTTATAGGTGTGAACGAGGGATGGTGATCGATTAAATTTATAGCTCATAATGAATATCTTGTGACAACTCAACAACGGTCATATTTATTCTAATGACCAAATAAAAAATGTTGTATCAATAATGACCAAAACGAAACTACTATAGTTATAATGGCCAAATTGCAACTGCATAATTTGCAATAAATAGATTTTACAACAGTCACAACGTCTTTAGTGTCAAATATGTTCAAAATATATTGAGTAGGTTTATGCTAACTCTTCACATCTTGCTTGTGATGCCTCTTAACCTTCTTTACTCACTAGGCCCACCTTCCACTTTACAAGACGTCTTTGGTACCCAACAACATTACTCATGACACTAATACATTCTCGAATAAACAACCATACCATGGCCAAGAAAATGTCAAGATAGATAATGATACATGTTTGTCCATCTCTCATATTGGGTTTGCATATTATACGATTCCTTCCAAAAATCATATTATATTTCTTTGTCACCTTTTGCAAGTGCAAGATAGAACAAAGAATTAAGAATCTATTAAGTGTATCTAAGTTCCCTCGCAACAATAATGTTTATTTTTAATTTCACCCTAATGACTGATTTGTTAAACAATAGGGAACCAAGGAAATTATTCTTCATGGGCATCTTAAGGACAGGACAAACTCTATGTGTTCACTGATCTTCGTTGTCCCAACCATACCACGAGCTAAGGGCAACTGCACACAATATACAGTATAAGTGTAACACCCCATTTAATTAATAACGTTAATTAAAGGAATGTCACACGGAATAGTATTAAAAACAAAGTCCTGGAGACAATACTCATCACGATTATCCAAGAGAAAACCTGAATAAGAAAATGGCACACTACGATGCCATAACAAAGTATAAAATATAAATCAACAACATTTAGAATTTTAAGCCTAAAGGCCAGCAGTACACGGGGTATAGCCCTAAAGGAAAGTCCAAGTAAACTTAAATCCGGTCCAAGTAAACTTAAATCCAGTCCAAGCAGACTATGCAGCGGAACCTCTATCACCCTGACGATTACGGGGAGTTCTCACCTCTGCTCACATCAACAAGTTGATGATCATTGCAAAAGAAAAGACCACACCACAGAACATACAACAAACAACAGAAGGGTAAGCTAGAGCTAAAATTAGTTTTATCATGCAATCAAATATACTTTCATAGTCCAATATACATACATCATCCAAACATGTTATGACCTTCCAAACAATACACTAAGACTCGACTCGACTCGACTCATCCAGATACATATAATCTGATCGGATTCAGCGGATGCTTGCACTTGTGGTGGATACCTCTGCTCACCTCCGAGCTATGTGTTACAAGTGTTACAATGAATCAATCCCTCACACACAAGGTTAGCCCTTAGTGAGTTTCAGGCCTCCTGCTACTCTCACCACAAGAGTCAGTCCGCTCTAAGTGAGACTAACTGACTCTTTAGAGTGTCAAGATGCAACCTTACCTTGAATCCTTATCAAATTATATAGATGGGGCACCACCATGAACTCCTACTAACATGGGTCATGGAATTACATCCCGACCACTGAAGCACTACCATGAGGTCTCACCTAGAGGCTCATGAAATTACGCACTGACACAGACCAAACATACTCAATCAATAAAGTAATATTTATCATGCACATAACTTTCATGCCAACCTTTATAACCAAATCCTCATTCATATTCCATGTTGAATCCATTCCAACTCATCCTTCCCAATCCATGAATATAGAGTTTCACCTCATACCAATACCATGCCATTTTGATACCAACCATTTCATTGAAATCACATGCCAAGATTTATCCAAGCTCATCATTCACAGCTCGTACACCCTCTTACTCATGCATATTCACTCATATCATGCTTTAACATAGCAATCCAACTTAACATCACATTATGCAAACGATTTAGGGATTTTAGAAATAAACTGCAGTTTGTGTAAAGCTCAAAAAATTTATGTATTTATATTCAAATTAAATATGATTGAATCAAGAACCAAATGAAACAAGCAACAAAGGTCAATGTTGTCAACAACTAAACTACAGTGATCTTGTGATAAAAACTGCTCTCACTACAGAGCTCCGATTCAAGATCGGACCGGTCAAAGTCAAAAACTATGTGTTAAGGATCAGTTGTTAAAATATCAGCTCGATCCAACGGTTAAGGAAGTAGTAAATTTCATTTTACGAAAAGAGTACAGTGTTGTCAACAACCAAACTACAGTGACCTTGCGATAAAAACTGCTCTTACTACAGAGCTTCGATTAAAGATCCGACCGGTTAAAGTCAAGAATTTTGTGTTAAGGATCAGCTGTTAAACTTTCAGCTCGATCCAACGATTAACGCAGTAGGAATCTTCATTTTACGAAAAGTGTGCAATGTAGAAAAAGAGTAGCGCCACATCAATCAAACATACTCGCACACCATACATCTTTATTCGACCAACAGCCTCATTCAAGCATCACAGCTATACAAACACACCAAAAATCGGCAAAATAACTTTAAATACATAAACCCTAGCTTCCCTTACCTGGAAAAAGCTAGTAGAATATCCCAACACCCAAGCAAGTGAGTACTACCTACCACGGAGCAGATTTACGATCTGTAAAACAGTGGAATAGATTCAAAATGGGTTACCATGGTGAACCCTAGTTATAATCATGATGACAGAGCTGGGAATGAAAAAGGCACGGTGGAGAATTGACTTACATGGATTGAAGAATGGGGTTGAGTTAACGCAAAGAAGAGTAAGACCCAAACCCTAGCAGAGCTTCTGTGGAGAGAAAAGGGAAGAGTGAGAGCACTAGTTTTGGAAAGTGAGTGCAGAATGAGGGGCCTTGGCTGCTTTAGGGGCCTTGCCACCCTATGGGCCAGCCCATAGGCCCATTATATTAGGGGCATCCCTTTAAAATTATGGCAGAAAAATAAAGAGGGTTTTACAATAAGACCATCATCAACCCCCTAGGCCACTTACTTTGTACTAAGGAATCCCTTAATATACAGTATACGACCATCAACAACCCCCTAGGCCACTTACTTTGTACTAAGGAATCCCTTGGTATACATTATATAACCATCAACAACCCCCTAGGTCGCTTACTATGTACTAAGGAATCCTTTAGTATACGACATACGACCATCAACAATACTCTTAGGCCGCTTACTCTGTACTAAGGAATCTCTTAGTACACAGTAAGCGGCCATCAATAATCCTCTTAGGCCGCCTACTTTGTACTAAAGAAGTCCTTAGTATAGAGTAAGCGACCTCACATCCAACCATGACTACTCAAATGACTAAGCGGCAAAAGAAGTACCCAACCACTCAAACCCACATAACCGCTTACTAGATACTGCATACTCAGAATACGCCATAGAGTATGTGGTATCCGGCATTATTGACTCACAGCCGCCTACCAACAACTATCAAGGGGTCTCCTGGTAATTTCACCTATTGTCACTGGATCTAGAGACAACTAAAAGAGGTATTTGGGCCCAAAAGCCCACTCCAGGTAGGACCCACAAGTAAAAAATGTATAAATAGCACATTGTTCTATGCATTGATTATGCATTAAAATATTCTCTAAATCTCTAATATCGCCAGTGCTAACTTAAGCATCAGAGTGTCTTTTATAGGCACTTCTGCGCCTTCCTCGGAGAATCACCAGAGCAAGGAAAGACCAACCAACAACCAGATACTAGGACAATTAGGTAGTCTTGGAGAGTACGACTTGGTCTTATAAGAACATTCGCCAACCTAGTGTTCTCATTGCCTTGACTTCATATTCTCATAATATGTATCAATTGTGGCATTCCTGTCTTGCTCATGCCTTTTCAAAATTCACTCATCGTGTAATGAATATATGCAATATCAAACACTTTAAACATCATGTTTTTTTGTTTTTATGAACCCTCTGTACGCAAAAAATCACATCAGTTAAATTTTCATTTGTCTTCATTTATAGTTACACTACGTTTTTAAAATTAGTTTACATTAATATTTAGGGTCCTTCGATTGTTCCCTTATCCACTAGGCACACTACTCTGTAGCATTTTTGGATGTTTTTTCACATTACACATGGTTATACTTGCTTCATAATAAATCTTATATTTCTTCTATTTTTCGTTCCTTTAACTCTTTTCTGAAACATAAACAGGGTTCTCATTAAAAAATATTCAAACAGACAGTTTCTTGCATTAAAATCTTTTCTTTTTCTGCATGGAATTCATCACAGGTTGATTTGTCCCATACGCATGAGCAAAATGGCATAGTCAAATGTAAACATCACCATATCACCAAGACTTGACTTTCCTTACTTGTTGCATTGCTTCCTTTGCATTTTTGGGTGAAGCTTTCTCCATCGTTGTGACCATCATCAACATGTGACCCGTGTCGATTCTTTCTTTTCAAAACCCTTATCCAACTATTTTTAACAGAACATCTAATTGTCATTTGTTAAGAATATTTGGATGTGCGTGTCCCTTACTAACACCATACAATTGTTAGGATAAACTTAAATTAGGAGTTATTGAGCAGACTTTATGAGTGGTTACATTTGTGATGTTTTAGGAGAGGAAATGTCAAAAGTTTTATGTGTTATGTTTTGGATGTTAATGGTGATTAGTGTTATGTTTTTATAATAATTGGAGACATTATGGCTTGCAGATGAAAAGCCAAATGTAAGTCCTATAAATTGTAGTGTTTTGCTCATATGAAATACACAAGTGAAATAAATCATATTTTCAGAGATAGAGTGTCTTTGCTAACAAAGTGGTATCAGAGCCAGTTAGCTTGAGTGTTTGAGAGTGAAAAAGTGTGAGTGATGGCCAACAATATGTCCTTACCCCAGCTGACACAAAAATCCGACTATGATAAGTGGAGCATGCAGATGAAGGCCTACCTCGGATCCCAAGACGTGTGGGATGTAGTTCAAGGTGTCTTCGAAGACCCAGAGGATTTTGATGAACAGACAGTTGCCCAGATTGCTGCGTTGAAAAAAACACGAGTCAAAGATAGGAAAGCTATGTATGCATTGTACCGAGCTATGGACGATGCAGGCCTTGAGAAGTTAGCAAACGCTACGACTTCAAAAGAGGCGTGGGAGATCTTGGAGAAAACATATAAGGGAGATGACCGTGTGAAACAGGTTCGTCTTCAAGCTCTTAGTGGAGAGTTTGAAAGGTTGCTGATGAAGGAGAACGAAGGGGTAACCGATTTCATATCTCGGGTGGAGACTGTGGCAAACCACCTTGGCAAAAATGGGGAGCCGTTGTCTGCAAACCGAGTTGTGGAGAAAATTTTGAGGTCAATGACAATTGACTTCGACAACATTGTGTGTGCTATAGAGGAATCCAAAGACCTCTCAAATCTCACGGTGGAGGAGCTTGTTGGGTCTCTAGAAGCCTATGAACAAAGAAGAAGAAAGACGAAGGAGGACTACCTTGGCCAAGCTCTCCAAGCAAGGACAAATTTCAAGGAGAAAAAGGCGTTTGGAACTCAGAACACTCGGGGCAGAGGAGGAAGAGATCACGAGAGTCAAAACCGAGGTCCTAGAGGCAGAGGTCGAGGACGTAGTGGTCAAGGTCGAGATGATTACGAAGACGGCGCTCCCAGCCAGCAAAATTGGCGAGGCCGAGGTCGAGGTGGAGGCCGAGGAGGTCGGTCAGGCAACAATGGTGAGTGCTACAAGTGCGGCAAGCCCGGTCACTATGCAAATGAGTGTAGATCGGTCAAGTGTTATAACCGTGGTAACACCGGTCATTTTGCAAAGGATTGCCGGTCCCAAAATAGGAGAAATGAATCAACCAATCTTCTTACAGAAGAGGTTGAAGAACAAGCTGGAATATTTTTGATGGCTAGTAGCGAAGCGAGCTCGGCACATGATATGAAGAATTTGGCAAGGGAGGAAACTGATGAGGATGAGATGTTGTTGACAAGGAGCTCGAATATCGAGCTTGGTCCGAACTCTAGTACAAACACTGAGTTTGGTTTGCGAGTCCAAAACAACTCGATCTGGTATCTAGACACTAGAGCTAGTAACCATATGTGCGGAGATGAAAATATGTTTGATAAGCTGGACATGTGTCATTTGGAGACGCTTCCAAGGTGATGGTTAAAGGACGAGGTACGATATGTTTTTCTCAAAAGAATGGACGAATTGGGACAATTCGGGATGTGTACTACGTACCCGACCTCAAAACCAACATATTGAGTATGAGACAGTTAATGGAAAAGGGGTACTCAGTCATCATGAAAGATCGAGTGCTGGAGTTGAGGGATAAACTCGGACACCTTATTACCCGAGTAGAAATGAAACAAAACAAAATGTATAAACTAGAGCTGAGGTGTTTGAAACTCGACGTCGAGGATGAAGCAATGAAGTGGCATTTTCGATTCGGCCATTTGCACTTTGGAGGGTTGACCGAGCTAGTACAAAAATAAATGGTGCGTGGATTGCTAAACATAGAATTTAAGAAGAATTTTTGTGAAGATTGTGTACTTGACAAGCACCAGAGAGCCTCGTTTCCAAAGACAACTGAGTATCAGGTGAAGGAACAACTCAGCCTGGTGCATACAGATGTTTGTGGACCAATTACTCCTGTATCTTTCAGTGGTAAGAGGTATTTTTTAATATTTATTGATGATTTCTCTCGGAAGACATGGGTTTATTTTTTGCAGGAGAAATCTGAAGTATTTGGAGTGTTTAAGAAATTTAAAGTAATGATTGAAAATGAAACGGGCACAAAAATTAAAGTTGTTCGGTCAGATAGAGGAGGTGAATACACATCAGCCGAGTTCATGAGGTACTGGGAGGAGCTCGACATTAGAAGATTTTTGACAGCTTCATACTCACCACAACAAAATGGAGTTGCTAAAAGGAAGAATCAGACAATTCTCAACATGGTTCGAGCAATGTTGAAAGGTAAGAATATGTCAAAAGAATTTTGAGTTGAAGCAGTGCAGTGTGCAGTATATGTGCAATATGTGTGCAGTATATGTGCAATATATGTGCAGAACAGGTGTCCTCATGCAAAGCTCAATGGACAGACACCACATGAAGCATGGAGTGGAAAGAAACAATGTGTATCTCACTTGAAGGTATTTGGTAGTGTAGCATATGCTCATGTTCCAGCGCAACAAAGAACCAAGCTCGAGGACAGGAGTAAGAAACTTGTTTTTATTGGATATGATGAAAAAACAAAGGGCTATAAATTGTTTAATCCAGTAAGAAATAAAGTTCTTGTGAGTCGAGATGTTGTAATGGATGAGGAGAATGAATGGAACAACTCGGCAGTGACAGTTAAGAGCATAACAACGACAAGTGGGAGCTCGGAAACTACCTTTGGAAACCCAACAAGTGAAAGAAGAAATTTGGACAATGTACCAGCAAGACAACAGGAGGTCTCTGACGAGGAAGAAGAACCATTGCAGCCCAGAACTCAGAGCCTACAAGACATATATAATACAACTAACGAGGTACATGTTGTATGTCTTTTGGCAGAATCAGAAGATGTTAGATTTGAAGAAGTCGTGGTGGATGAGAAATGGAAGAATGCAATGGATGAGGAGATTGCTGCTATAGAACGTAACAACACGTGAGAATTATCTGAGTTACCACAAGGAGCTCGGCCCATTGGAGTAAAGTGGATTTTCAAGAAGAAAATGAACGCACAAGGTGAGATAGAGCGATATAAAGCTCGATTGGTGGCAAAAGGCTATAGACAAAGGGAAGGAGTTGACTATGCCAAGGTGTTTGCACCTGTTACTAGGATGGATACTGTTCGTCTACTAATTTCTGTAGCAGCTCAGAACAAATGGCCCATTTTCCAAATGGACGTAAAATCAGCTTTTCTGAATTGTGTGTTAAAGGAAGAGGTCTACATTGAGCAACCACTCGGCTACATGAGGAGAGGTGAAGAAAAGAAGGTCTTGAGGTTGAAGAAGGCTCTTTATGGCCTGAAACAAGCTCCAAGGGCATGGAATGATCGAATCCACACGTATTTCGTGGAAAATAAATATGAACAATGCCCGGTTGAACACGCACTATATATAAAGAAGCATGGAGGTAGGATAATGTTTATAGCTCTTTATGTTGATGACCTTGTGTTCATGGGTAATGATGCAGAATTAATCAAGAAGTTCAAAAGAACCATGGAGAAAGAGTTTGAAATGACGGACTTGGGACACATGAGATACTTTCTCGGGCTAGAAGTCAAACAACTTGAGACAGACATCTTTGTGTCTCAAGAAAGGTATGCCGAGGACATTCTGAGTAAATTCAAGATGGCGAGGTGCAGCCCGGTTTCAACCCCAATGGAACCAGGTACAAAACTTTCAAAGTTTGATGGAGGAGATCACGTAGATGCCAACAAATACAGAAGCTTGGTTAGAAGTCTTCGTTACTTGACGAGTACAAGGCCGAATTTGTTACTAAGCGTTGGTATAGTAAGTCGATACATGGAGGAGCCGGCCTACACACATTGGAGAGCACTGAAAAGAATGTTGAGGTATGTGCGGGGAACAACATCACTCGGATTATACTACACTAGGTCGGACAAATACCGATTAGTAGGGTACTCGGACAGTGATTGGTGCGGAGATGTAGATGACCGGAAAAGCACATCCGGGTATGTATTCTTCATGAGCAACACGGCGTTTACCTGGCTCTTAAAGAAGCAACCTATAGTGACGTTGTCTACATGCGAAGCTGAGTACGTTGCAACATCGTTGAGTGTATGTCATGCAATATGGCTTAGAAATCTTCTAAGCAAACTGGAGATGAAACAAAAAGGAGGGACTGTAATTCGAGCAGATAACAAGTCGACTATTGAGTTGGCAAAGAATCCGGTCAACCATGGAAGGAGTAAGCACATTGATGTGAAATTTCATTCCATTCGAGAACAGGTGAAGGAAGGTAATGTAGAGATGGTGCATGTGGGAAGCAGAGATCAAATTGCAGACTTATTTACAAAGCCATTGCCAACTGTGTTGTTCAATAACTATAAAAATATAATCGGAATGAAGGATGGAAGAAGTATTTAAGTTTACGGGGGAGTTTTGTTAGGATAAACATAAATTAGGAGTTATTGAGCAGACTTTATGAGTGGTTACATTTGTGATGTTTTAGGAGAGGAAAGGTCAAAAGTTTTATGTGTTATGTTTTGGATGTTAATGGTGATTATTGTTATGTTTTTATAATAATTGGAGACATTATGGCTTGCAGATGAAAAGCCAAATGTAAGTCCTATAAATTGTAATGTTTTGCTCATATGAAATACACAAGTGAAATAAATCATATTTTCAGAAATAGAGTGTCTTTGCTAACAACAATAGACATAAACTTGATTTTCGTTCTACTCTGTTTATTTCTTGGTTACAGTTCAAACCATACGGGGTACTTATGTTTATCCCTAAAGGTCGCACTTACATCTCACAGCATGTGATTTTCAATGAAAATTTGTTTCCTTTTACATTATCAATAATGCTTTCTTATATGGTGAGTTAGATGAGCACATTTATATGCAACAACCTTCTAGATTTGTTTTATCTGATCCAACCTTGGTTTGCAAATTCCCAAAGGCCATTTATGGCCTCAAACAAGCCCTTCGTGCATGGTTCAAGAAGCTAAGTCACACTCTCTAATCTTTTGGTTTCTTCCACTAAGAGTGATCCTTCACTTTTTACAAAATTTACATCTTCTGTTACATTATTCATCCTCATATATGTTGATGATACATCTATCACTAGTAATTCTCTACAATGTTATCACTAATTTCATTTCACCTCTATGCTAGTGTTACTCACATAAGCCAAAAGGAATGTAGAAGGTGATACGGAGCATCACTGAAGTTGCCAAAGGACCGCCATAGATATAAGCATAGACATTAGAGAAATATTTTGTATTAGTCTTATATACATTTGAAAATTTTGAAAACCACCTTTTGTTTTGAGAAACACTGTACTAAATATGAATGTTTATATCTTTTGGCTTTAATATTTATGTGTTTGGATACCAAAATGGAGGAAACTGCTAAATGTTTGTATTGTAGGGAAAAAAATGGGTCGTTACATAATTTTTTAAAAAAAAAAAAGCTGTCAAATTGAAAAAAAAAACATTTAAATTTTAAAAAGTGTATGTTAAAGGGTAAAATAATAAAATAATAAATTTAATTTAAAAACATGTTATATAAAGGACAAAATAAAAAACTAAAAAACTAAATGTAAAAAGTAATTTTTTTGTATAATAGTATAGATATAGAAATAAATTACAGAATACAAATTAATTTAAAACATTTTTGTGCTTGATTATATATGTCATGAAAGCCACAGTCGCAAAAGGATTCTGTGCATTGTATAGTAAGCAGCATGTGATTTTGCAAAATTTCACATCAACTGGTTTGTCAGATACTGAATTGGAACTTGGCATGTGACACGCAATTTGGATATGCTCCGTCAAAAGATTCTCTACAAAGGGAAGAAGTGACATTCCACTTATTTTCTTTCTCATTTTTCAATGGTGAATCAATTTGCAAACTTCTTTTCATCATCATTTTTCAACAGTGAATCTATCTCGCATACTACGAGCCCTGCAAAATAATTTTAACAAGTAGGACCCTATTATTTTCAGAAGTTTATACCACCTTAAACTGTTCATGACTTCCCAGAAGAAATAAAAACTATTTTAAAGGTGTTAAATCACTATACATTTTGTGACTCTCAAAAGAATTGAAGTGAGCATCAGAGTTGGAATGATGCTGTTCTACAAGGCATTGGGATATTTCCTATACATATATTGTTAGCTCTGCAATGAAAATGAAAACTTCCTGAATCTTTCAGAATTTATTGGGGTTAGAAGAGAAAAATAACTGGGAAGAAATCCTGTTCAGGGCTCCTCAGCGCTTTCTTCACTACTTTGTTTGCTAAGTAAAACACCATTTCCTTCTAATTTCACAGCTTCACTAAGTTCATGTTCTTGTTCTTCTGGATCTACTTCCCTTTCATTTCTAACTGATGAAGCTTGATCTTTCTGATTCATTTCTGATAATTCAGATTCTGGTGAAGTTACTGCCACAGGAACACGTGCTTCCCTCAAGTCAGAAGCTTTCACCTTACATTACAGACACAACAGTTTCTTGTTATGCAAGTTTATTAAAAAGAACAAACTAGTAAAGGGGACTTAGTGTTGAAATCTAGTTATGGAAAGATAATATAATGTCGTTGAGAATAAATTAATAAGGGACGCAGAAAATAAGGATTCGGCTCTTCTAAAGTAACCAACTAACTTTAGAGGGTAAAGTAACAAAAACCATTATACCAGTCATTGAAAAGAAGTCATCTGTAAAAGTTACATGCATATGGAGAACAAATTATGGATGTTTTGAAATATCAGTAGTTAATGTTCTTAATTAACAACTAAAATTACTTGCTTTAAACTTTCTCACTTTAGAAGAGCCAAATCCATTGAAAAACAACAACGCATCAAGCATGATCAGGTCACACAGAACAGCATGGCCAACGGAATTGAAACTTCCATAAGTCTCCAGAATTTTGCTGCGTTACACTGTATCTGTTGAGCTATTATTTCACTGTTGTCATAGTTGTCATCTTTAGTGTATTTTTCATATTTGGTTTTCTTTGATTTCTTGTATCTTAGATTCCATCTTATCCTTTTGACGAGCTGCAATAACTAGACTATATATATCCTCAGTATGTTGCTAATGATCAAGAAATGTGAAAGGCCTTTTCCAATACGGTCTTTTATCAGAAAACCAGCTTTTCCAATATCTGTTTTTGTTTTATGGTATCAAAGCTCGTACTTGGAGCTCTATTCATACTGCACACGGGTCATACCGGTGACCGAATACTATACCAAGTTGAAATCAATCTGAAAAATAAATAAATTATTACCCTCCCATGACTCCTTGTACCTTTGCAGCTAGCTAGAATATCTCACAATAAAAACTTCATCTTTCACTTTCTCAAAGGACTTGATGAATGATTCTTTGTTGTGTACTCTCACATTCTTCCTATCAAACCTCTAACAACAACCAAGAATTTATACAAGGAGAAAAGAAAACAACAAAAAAAAGCAATCATCAAGTAGTGGTATTGTTATTGGATCTTTCCATGCTTCCAAGAAAGGTCAGATGCAACTTTAGCCTCACTACGAAGAAAGGGAAAAGAAAAGATTCATTTGGGAATTGAGGATGAATTAAAATTTGATAGCTCTAACTTTGAATATTTAGAAACTAAAGAATTACTTAACTTTGACAAGACATGGGAAGAGGAGAAGGGATATTGTATTTTTTGTTTGCGATACTTTCCAACACTTCCCTCCCTCATGCCAGAGTAATTACCAAGATGATCTATAGGCTCTAAAACCATGTCAAATTTCAACTTAAAACCAATTGTCATTAAGCAAAGTTGCCTAACAGATATAAGCCACAGTCCAATATTGAGGCAAGCAATGTGGGACTTTCAAACACTTCCCTTCCACATATGTCTACTAAAACAGGCAGTCTACCAGAATAGGTGATTACTAAATGGGATGTAGGCTCGGCTACCATGTCAAATGTTATCTTAAACCAATTGATATTAAGCAAAGTTTCCCAATATATATACAAGTCGTACTCAAAAATTGAGCAAGCAATGTAAGAGTTCCCAACACCCAACCTCTGCAGATGTTTGTTAAACATGGCAAGCCTACCAGAATAGAAAATTACCAAGATGAGCTATAGGCTTTTAAAACCATGTTAAATTTCAAATTTCAATTTAATGCCAATTGGTTTAAGATGAAATCTGATGGCAAATAGCACACTCAACTACTAAGATTTCTCTTCATCAGCAAAAATATTGTCTAGACTTACTCTAATTATGGGTTATTAGATTCGAAATCAATCTCCACACCTAAGGGAACCACCCTTTGTCTCCAACAAGACTCTGGCAGTATGTTGCCTCATCCTTTACCCATTAGAAGCTTGGTTCGTAACTTGATATACTTCACCAACAAACGTCCCAACATTGCCTTTGCAACATAATAGCCAAGTCAATTCGTGTCTGAACCAACTCAAACACATCTTTCTACTAGTATTATTAGATATCTCAAAAAATATCCAGGAAAGGGACTCCCTTTTTAGTAGAGTCTTCCATTTACATTCGTGAATTCAGTGATGTAAATAAGGTAACGTGTATTGATTCATACAAAGTCAATCATTGGGTACTGTTTCTTTCTTGGTAGTTCACTAATTTTATGGAAGGCTAAGAAACAAAGCACAGTTTCTCCAGTGATGTTGATTCATTCAAGTGAATCATTGGGTACTGTTTCTTTCTTGGTTGTTCACTAGTTTCATGGAAGGCTAATAAAATAAACAAAGCACTGTTTCTCGCTCATCTCTGAGGTTGAATGTAGAGTTCTTACCTCCACCACATGAGAATTACAATAGCTTATTAACCTTCTCAATGATCTCCATGTCAATTGTTCTTGACCAAATGTGTTATATTGTGATAATCAAAGTCTTTTACATATAGCTGCAAATCTATGTTGACCAAGCATTTGAATATTGATTGCCACATTGGTCGAGAAAAGTCAACAACGATTCATGTGATTGCTCTGTGATTCATCCTTCAATCAATTAGCATGCCTTTTTCAATAAAGCTCTCTCGCCAAACCTTTCGATGGCAACTTTTTCAAGCTTGAGCTAGATCACATCTTCCTACCTCTAGCTTATGGTGGTATCAGCAAAACCCATACGCAAGATCAGCCCACACAAAACAACAGGCCCAACAGAGTCTCCCAAAATTTGATGCATCATATTGTATTTGTTTCTTTATAAATAAGTGTTAAGATGGGCTTTAAGTCTAACTCAATCCCACAAAACCGGCTTATAAGGTGAGGTTTGCACCTCACTTATATATTGTAAATTGGCCTTATTTCTAGTCGATGTGAGACTTCCAACACATCCCCTCACGCCGAGGTATATTCATACCATGTTAAGAAGTGGGCTTTAAACCTAACTCAACCCCACAAAATTGGCTTATAAGGTGAGGTTTGCACCTCGCTTATATACTATGAAATTGTCTTATCTCTAGAGGGGGTGTGTTGGAAGTCCCACATCGACTAGAAATAAGACCAATTCACAATATATAAATGAGGTGCAAACCTCACCTTACAAGCCGGTTTTGTGGGGTTGAGTTAGGCTTAAAGCCCACTCTAACATGGTATCAGAGTTAAGTTAAAGTCTATCCTAGCAAACTTTCTTGGACATTCTATTCCACCCGATATTGGGCCGCTAACGGACCACCCACTAATTTCTTGTCCCATGCACAAGATGAATATACCTCGGCGTGAGGAGGTGTGTTGGAAGTCTCACATCGACTAAAGATAAGGCCAATTCACAATATATAAAAGTGAGGTGCATTGACCTTAATGTTGTCACTCTATCCAATGTAAGCATTTTTGCTATCCCATAGCCCCCACACTCTCCAAGCCTATTTTGCTCTACCACTGCCCTGTCCTAGCCTTTTTGCTCCCTGGTGTGTACGTGTGTATACACACACAATATACAACACTGAAATACAAGCGGTATTTAATAAACTAAATTATTATATATATATATATATATATATATATATATATATATATATATATATGTGAATATATGCGTATATGTATGTATGGTGCTATTGATCAATAAATGTGAAAGGCCCTTTTCCAAAACTGTCTTTTATCAGCGCACAAGCTTTTCCTATATTCAATTTTGTTTTATGGACTCGCTTATCATGACAAGAACAGTGTAATCAAAGATAAACAACAGAAGGATCTTCCTCCCAATGCTTTCAAACATCCTTATAATGCAATGGAGAAACATGCCGGGGATGGGGTGAGGAGGAATAGCATTCAAAATGAAAAATCAAAAGTTTAAGGCCATATTACGGTTAAGCATAAGGAAACCAACAAAGCAACATCAACACAATCAATTACGTACTAATGTTTTTGCTTATTACTCATTACATTCTTTCCTCCCACTTTTTGTTAGATATCCTATTAAATTCAGATAAATCCATAAGACAGCTCATACACAACCATATTTTAGCATTTAGTCAAGACAAATCATTGTTTTGAAGTACCTGCAGTGGTTTCATAATATCTAATCCACGATTTTCAGGTTGGCCGACTGCTTCTTGAGCTTGGAGCTCCATGGAATCTCTTATTAGCTGACTCAAAAATGCTACATCATCAGACATCACACCAAGGCCTTTCAGCAGCTTAGAACCCAGGTGCAAGCTAGTCTGAAAGAATAAAATATTTAGCACCAGTTTCCTTTCCAAATATCAGGGGAGTGAAAAAACTTTTTGGCACTACCTCTGCATTTTCCAAAATGGCATCTGTTGCACCTGACTTTTTCAGATCTAATAGATGCTTTAGATCACGAGCTCTGGCATAGATTGGGATCTGAGGAATTTCATCACTAAGTATACAATTAAACCAAGAGAGAAGACAACAAGATTAAAGGAAGATATGAAACACAGTTTCAAATTTTTATCAGCCAAGTTACACTTAATAAAAACCTAACAAGTAGTACAAGTCCTAGTGCATCAGATACCCTTTGGTTTTGTTTATAACTTGGTAAGAGATTCTTATGACACATATTGGAGATTATCACCATTCATTTTATAAGCAAATTAAAAATATAAGCTAATCACATCATACTACCATAGTTGCATTCAGTTATAGAAACACGTTACTTCTCCCCTCTTGTGCACATATACATGCACGTTCTCTCAACCAATTGAGAAAAGAAGAAACGGGGCAGCAGTGAGGGTAGGGGGGTGTAAGAAATTATTACCGCCGGAAATGTCAATCTTAGCCTCTGAACAGCATCAATTGTCTTCTTCTTTCCGGTGTACATAATCATAAAAGCTTTGGGAGAAGAGACACCAGCAGATTGAAGAACATCAGGACGTGATCCATCCCCATAGACTATAGGGAAGCCAATTTTTCTAGCTGTCTGTCCAGCAGTTAAAGATGGGAGAATAAATTAAAAGAAAGTTTGATAAAAGAGATTGCAGTATGAAGGGTAAGAAATGATCATATATAGTGCTTTCATTCTCTTAATAAAATATAGAAAAGGAAAAGATAAGAACAAAGAGACGATAAATGATTGATGAGTGAACACTAAATTGGAAGACTTATAGTTGCAAATCATGCTATTTACAATATCCGTGAAATTTTAATTTTTAGAAGAGAAAACTGTGCATCAGATGTGAATATAAATAGAGAATTTGTCCATATAAAGAAGCTTGTCCTTTTGTTCCATGCTTCATATATGGTATCAAGAGAGAATGTCTGAACATCTAATTATTGCAGATATTCTAAACAGCAGATCTCTACCCAAGAGTTTCAAATAATTCCTCAGAAAATGAAAAGGAAAGGGTCTCATGAAGGTACTGATAGACAATAGCCATGCACAGTGCTCAAAATACACTGACCTTTACTACATTGGGGTCCAGATCAAATGCCACATAAGGCCATCCTACTTCATCACCTTCTCCTGAAGCTAATGGATTGGACAGGAAATTGGCAAGGACCTTTACATATAGAACAGAAGGAGAAAATTTAGAATTGAGTGATAGAAATGACAGGTTTTACAATGTATTGATGATCTACCTGGCCCATTTGTCCAAATCCAAGGATAACAACAGGTTCACTAGCATTGAAGTTAACAGTCTCCAAAGCTTTTTCGTTCTGCAAATAGTTTAGTCCTTAATTTACATTTGCAGTTAAAATGAAATCACTGGCTTAAGATTGAAGAAAAAGTTGTACTTTGTCCTATACACATTAGGTATACAAAAGAAAACTAATTGATGGTTTTGAAGAATAAAATCCACAGAGAATGAATTTTGTGCCATAAGGACCTACTTTAGCACAGTAAGTGAATGTTCTTGTATTTTTTTTAATTACATTTCTTATGTATGACATTTTTTTTTTTCAAATACACCAATATCCATCATAGCTACTTTTAATACTTATATGCATCATGCACATGTGCGTATGTGTCTTAGTGCACATAGCTGCCAAAATTGTAAATCTTGAAAAAAAAGACCTACATTCTCAGCATCAGATTTTTCTTCTATAAAACTAGCAGCCCTTCTTCCAGCTTCGTTCAGAAATGGGGTTAATGCCATCGACAATACAACAACAATGATGAGTAGCTTGTTGAGCTCAAGAGGAAGCACCCCAAGCCTGTTACAAGAAGCCACAAATTTTGATAACTAAAAAAATCCCAGTGTTCTCACTCAAATAACATCAATGCATTATATCAGATAATTAAGTACCTATTTGCTAAAGAGAAAACAACAAATCCAAATTCGCCTCCTTGGGATAGAAGCAATCCTATTCTTACACTTTCTTGTAAAGTAAGCCCAACACGAGGACCAATTGCAGTTATGATCAGTGTCTTTATAACAATTAAACCTCCCAAGAGTGAAAGTACATTTGGCCACTCTCGTAAAAGGAGCTGCAACAAAAACAATAGTTATGAAGGGTAAAAATACATCTTTAGTTTAACAGTGGAGGGTATGTAATTTCACGCAAAAAGCAAGCTGTAAAGGATACATACACACACACACATATATATGTATATATATTCATTAATTCATATATCTAACAATGACTATTCGTTTAAGCTTCGTAAATTCATGAATCCAGTTGCATGAAAACAGATAAATCGCTTATATTTCACTCAAACAAGGACTGGATTTAATAGAATAACACAACGGATGTGTGAGTGAGCTGGTAGATGAGTATCCTCACTTCAAGATAACTTAAGGAAATTACCATTTACTACAGTATTTCAATTTATCCAAATACAACTTCATTATGTTACTAGAATGTTACATCACAGGTGAACAAAATCTTGGACCTCTGTAGTTACTAGTTTAATGAACCTGATAATCGAAGTTTGCATTTATGCAGACACAACAGTCAAATTATCATAACAACCATGTTGAGAAATACAAAAAACCATGCTACACATTTATAAATAATAATCATATTAACCTGCATGTCAATTGAAGTTCCCGTAGTTAGAAAAAACAATCCAAGCAGCAAGCCTCTAAATGGTCTTATGTCAGCTTCAATCTGGGTCCTGAAGTTTGTCTCTGCCAAAATAGCCCCAGCTAAAAAAGCCCCAAGCTGTATTATGATATTACATAAAATTTTCAAGTTAATATTCAATTTTATGATTCTTCAAAATCCCTAATTAAAACCCGAAGCATTGGAAAATACAGAACCGTGTCACTAAAGCCCAAATTCTGTGTGCCTAGAGAAGTTCCAGCAATTGTCAGCAAGCAAAGAGCAACAAAAGCCTCTGAGCTCCTTGTATCTGCAACAACCTGAATTTGACCAAGATTTTACTGCCTAGAACATATAAAAAATGAGTTTGGACGCATTTTATTTCTTTGGATAAAAATCTTGAAATATATTTGATACTGACCATCTTGAAATATATTTGATACTGACCTCAAAAACTCTTCTGAGAATGTACTTTGCCCCAAGAGAAAGAAGACCTAATCCACCTAAAGCTTTTAAACTTTCTTGAGCAAGCGTGGGCCAAATACTCCCCTCAGTTATATTCTATAATGAAGACAGCACAGGATGAAGAATGAATGCAAAAGTCTATGCATATGACTATAAAAAAAAAAAATAGTTAATTGAAGAAAATATAACAATCATGCAACATACATAATTGCTAAACTCAAATTTACAGCAGGTGAAAAGAATACAAAAGGACAAACATACCATGAAGAACATAACCAGCACATTCCTGTAACAAGGTGTGCACACAGACAAACACAAGCATGCTGACATACATAGAAAAATGTTTCTACCAGATAAGTATTAAAACAATCTATATATAAAATTTTTGAGGAAAGTGAAGAGGTCCATATCTTTCACAACATGTTACAAGATTTGCAAGCTAAGAGTTTAGCATAGATTTTCTATTTATCTGGGCAGAAGTAACCCTTTATATATGTCAAGGACCACTATCGCATCCTAAGATCACGATCGATACCCATCATTTATTTTAGCAGACCAGTGGCTTCCAGTAAAGAACACTACTAAATCTCAATTGTTAACTCCATCAATTTATAAAAGAAGAAAGCAGAAATGCAATATGTTAAATTACATCTCACCTGGCTCTCTAGTATTGGAAGTATGACTAAAAGAGGAACAACGGCTAAGTCCTGGAATAACAAGTAGAAAAGGAACAAAGTTAATTATATCAATCATACAAGATGAGTCCAAACAACCACATCTCCTTTTTTTATAAAAAAAAAAAAAAAAAATTGCATAGTTGGAGAATGAGACTGTAACATGCAAGAGTTTAAGACAAAAACCTGCAGAAGAAGTATTCCAAGAGTTGCTGAACCAAATCTTGTAGGAAGCTCACCTTTCTCTGCAAGAAGCTACAAGTACATATATGATTGATAAGTTGAATTATCCATATTTAGTGTCACACATGACAGTGGATTCATGCATGGGGAACACCTGAAACAGGCTTAAAATTAAACCTTGGTTTCTTTTCAATACAGTAAACAAGACAAGGTAATAGGAGACAAATAAACAAGGCTGGACAAAGAAGTTTACAAACCAAGAGATTGCATACTAGAGGAGGAGAATCATGATGTGGCAGAACTAAAGGACGAAAATGACATTGTCAGCTACAAAAGAAATTATATATATATATATATATATATATATATATATATATATATATATATATATATATATATATATATATATATATATATATATATATATATATATATACATATATATATATATACATATATATATATACATATATATATATATATACATATATGTGTGTGTGTGTGTGTGTGTATTTACGTATGCAGTGTATTACTATAAAAAATAATAACAACAAGCTCTTCCATTCAGTATTTTCTCCAAAAGTTACAAACTATGTTGGAATGTGAATACCGTCATAAATATTTTCAAAAGCAAGAAAGTGTTTGTAAGTATCAAATTAAAGTTCTTCAGAACTTCCTTGGATCTTTCAAAAGTCATGAAATTATATTTATTTTATTGAATGCATACAACGTTTCCTACTTATTGTAAATATGAAAAATAAAAGTATTAGCGAAAAATGTACATAAGTCAAAACATGGTGAATTTGTTACATTAAGTTACTACTATTACCAACAAAGGGAAATGAAAGTATAAATAGATACATCAGTGTTGGGTTTGGGCTCCCAACTATGCTAAGGCCCATATACTTGGTCAGACCCATTTGACTCACTTAGAGTAAGTGAGAGAGCTTCCAAGTCAGTAGAGTGTGAGAGCATTGAATGACCAAAAACACAACCAACAAGAAGAGAGAAAGGAGAGAAAATTGTGCAGATTTTTCACACTGTGCAGTCTCGATAAATTGACGATTGCGGGTTCGTTAACCGTTGGATCGGGTTGAAACTTTGGCACAAGGTTCGCAGCATATGATTCTTCATATGACCATCCAGATCTTCAATCGGAGGTCTCAGGTTTGAGATATTGGTTCCGCACAGTAACCTTGTTTTAGGTATTTTTCTCACTTTATTCTTCAATTAGCAAGATTTGATGCTTTGTTGTTTGGCTTCATGTTAGCACTTGTTTGTGCAGTTTGTTAAGGCTCATTTGTACACTCTTTTGATTATAGTGGAGCGATTTCTTTGATCTGGAAGACCCGTGGTTTTTTACCCTATGCTAAACTTGGTGTGTTCTTTGATTGTGATTACTGTTGCCATTTTATTGTTGTTGATCCTCATAGATTCTTAAGTTAGGGAAAATTAATCCGTTGCATTATCTGGTATGTTGGTTGTGTTGTTATTTTTCCCATCAAAGCGGTATCAGAGCCCTTCCACTTTGTACCATTCAAAGCAACCATTTTTGTATTTGGCTCCATCATTCAAGCAAGTAAATATATAGCCCTAAACCAAGAGCTCTGATACCACTATGATGGGAAAAACAACAACACAACCAAAATACCAGATAATGCAGCGGATTAATTTTCCCTAACTTACAAGAATCTATGAGGATCTAACAACAATAAAATGGCAACAACAATAATCACAAAGAACACACCAATTTTAGTGTGAAAAACCCCCTCAATTCAAGGGTAAAAAACCACGGATTGTCCAGACCAAAGAAATCGCTCCACTATAATCAAAAGAGTGTACAAATGAGTCTTAACAAACTGCACAAACAAGTGCTAACATGCAGCCAAACAACAAAGTATCAGATCTTGCTAATTGAAGAACAAAGTAAGAAAAATCCCTAAAACAGAGCTACTGTGCAGGACTAACATCTCAAACCTGAGACCTCCGATTGACGATCCAAACGGATAATGAAGAATCATATGCTGCGAACCTTGTGTTAAAGTTTCAGCACGATCCAACGGTTAACGAATCGCAATCGTCAATTTACCGAGACTGCACAGTGTGAAAAATCTGCAGAATTTTCTTCCCTTTCTTTCCTCTTCTTGGCTGTGTTTTTGGTCACTCAATGCTCTCACACTCTACTGACTTGGAAGCTCTCTCACTTATCCTAAGTGAGTCAAATGGGTCTGACCAAGTATATGGGGCCTTAACATAGTTGGGAGCCCAAACCCAACAATCAGCATCATGTCTTTCATGCAAACAAGGTGAAGAAATTATACAAACAAATACCTGTAGAACAAATGCAGATGATGACAGAGAGAGAGCAGCACCGATTACTACAGCTTCATCGACACTCCTTATGTTCACCTATGAATAGGATTTTAAAATTAATTAGATAAAGCAATGAAGCCTCTTCAAGTTTTATTAACATTATACTTTTTCATATCCAGCCATAATCATTTATCTATATAAGTAAACAATCATCTTAAAATATTAAGCTGTTAGATGTAGGTGTACAGATGGTTTTATGTGAAACATGCTCCCAAATGCAAAAGACATTTTAGTGCAGAGAAAACAAACCACCCTTGACTTTTAGCAGACACTATAATTTAATCTGTATGTGTGCATTCTGTCTGTCTCTGTGTCTCACCAGAATGACTGTAATTTATAAACAACTAAAGGGTACAAACATAAAACTAGGAAAAATTGTTAGATATAGAAACCTTACCAGGTCAGGCCTAGAGTGGAAAAGGAATTCCAAAATTTTTGTTCCAACAGCTCCATTTGGAGGAAGCTCAAAAGCGGTAAATGCTAAAGTAGACAGTAAAACCTACAGAAAGTGTTTAAATAAAAATCAAGACAAGGACAAAAAAAGCCACAAATCTAATTTTATAAATTTTGAAAAAGAAATCAGAATGCTCCAAAAAAAGTACTATAACAATTATAAAGAATGAACAACTAAAAGAATAAATCAATGGTAAAAATAGCAATAATCTACGACAAATATATAATCTTTAATATAGATGAAGCTAAATGATGAATAACAGAATGAAAACGGCTTAAGAAATTTTCTTTACATGCCCATTATCACTCCCAAAGCATCATACCTGAGCCAATCCCATTCCAAAAGCATATTTTGCGAGAGCTTTTAGACGTGCAAGTGAAAGCTCTAAACCCATCTCAAACAGCTGAAAAGAAACAAACATTTCTTCAGAGAAAATATACAGCATGTTTATCTGAATTTTTTTTAAGGATTATACACCATGAAATTGATGCCGGTGAGACTTTTAAAAGGTTCTTCCATAGCCACCAATCATAGTTTAATGTGCATAACACCACACCATACAACAATTGTGAACAGAAAAGTGGTTTGGATCAAACAATGCTATTGTCGAAATTTAGAAAAAACTAATAGGTCAATACCTATGAGTTTTTAGAGCAATGTTGAAAATAAAAGCAATCAATGCAGCAAATACTAGGAGTGCTTCCTTGGATTACTAGCTTTTGTGATATGGAGCAATGAAAAAACAGGCTAATATCTAGGTGTTTTAGATTTGTAGTTTTTACAAAGTAGAGTAATAAAATGGCTAAACTGTGTTTAAATATTCCAATTTTAAAGCTTCATTTGAGGGAGATAGACACATTGGGGGAAAAGCAATAACTAGAGCAGCTGCAGTAACGTATCTTACCAAGAAAAGAATCCCCCATTCGGATAAAACTTTAACATCTGTAAGGTTTCTAATTAAACCAAACTGATTGAGTACCACACCAGCACAAAAGAAGCCAAGTATCTGAAAATAACAACCATTAAATTGATTTCAATTATTAATATAAGAAAGTAAATAGATAACTAAGCCTATTCCTGTTATGCGTGAGATTCAACATGTATGTTCACATTGTTTTTACTCTTTAAATAAATTCAAACTAATTTCTAAGTAGAGCAATTAATTTCAAACTAATTTCTGAGTACAACAATTAATATGAAACTAAACTACAAACTAGATCTTGTCAGCGATAGAACTGCAATCTCAAATTCATAGAAAAGAAAAGATACCTTCTAAATTTGTTTGTTCCGTACTATGATGAGAACACATATAATATTGATAACTGATGGTAATCATATCGTACACAACCTCCAAAGCAATATTTGTAAAAATAACTTGAAGACTAAGATTTCCAAGTAGTTATTTTGTGATGTATAATAAGTATCTCCAATCTATAGTTATTCAAATCATCATCAAACCTTAAGTTGTGCATCCTTCTCATCTTTTGATGCTTGTGTTTGTCTCATTTACTTAGAGAATGCCTTCCTTAGTCTATTTTGGCTGACCAAACTAGTTCAGGAATTTAACTAAACTAATAATGCAGAGCATTACATGTCAATGAATAATGCTTACGATCATTGAGATGATATACATCATACTTTCAAGAGCATAACTTCAAAAAGGAAAAGAGAAAAAGCTAAACTCCAAGAACTTCTTACAGGACTGGCTTTCAGTGACTTGAACACAGGCACAATTATGACTGTCACAGCCAAGAAGGTAAGAGTGTCCAATCCTAAATCATTGATTACATCAACAGCTCCAGCAACATCATAGGCTACATTTGTTTGCAGCCGTTCCCAACGTGGCCTATACAAACCTTTCCAACCAGAACTTAAAGGGGCATAGAGAGGAGGCTTTTTAAAGAAATTTTCTGACACAGAACTCCCATGAAATATCCCATGATTAGCACCATGTGGCAGTACCGGCACTTTCTTGTTGACAGAATAAAGCACAAAAATAGAATTTCTATAAACTCGAGAAATAGTATGAGAGTAACCCGGACTCTTCTGTTTGGTAAGGTCATATCCCTGCAGAGAAACAATATTGCAAAAGAACTTATGCAACAAGCAACAATATGAATTAGATTATGCAACAAGATTAATTTACTCTAAAATTTTGGGCCAAACTCTTCCCTCTAAACGGCCTTTTAAGTATGAGGTTCCAAATCTTCATAAGCTCTTATCAAGAATGACTTGGGTTTTTCTCAAGAATTGAAGTTTAACAGTCAATACTCAATTCTCAGTTCCTGTCTTCTCAATGGAAGTAGGAAATGACTCTATTATTTGAATATGCACTGGATTCGATTCAACTTCAAAGTTTAAACATCTTCAATTTCTATATTACTACATTCTTGAAGAAAAATGTACAAGATAGAAAAGAAGTTTTCTTGCAGCTTGATATATGAACAACTCAAATAGCATGACCCTCCATACCCAACTAACCCAAGAATGATATAACCAACGAAATGCATAAAAAGAGATGTTACCTTAAAGCTTTGGCACCAAGCTAAAGACTCCAGCATAGTGGCAGTGCTTACAAAGCAATGAAACACAAGTTGAGAAAGCTTACTTGCGTTTGTTTGTTCCGCTTATAGACACGCAAAAGAATTAGAAGTATGGTGAAAGAAAACAAAAGAAATAATTGATCTTTTGAGTGTGCTGTGATTCGCTGCCTCAGAAAACAGAGGTGGAAAAAGGCACACGTACACGTAGGAAGCTGTGAAAGATAGAAAACTCCGCAGGAAATGAAAGGGTTCGTAGAAAGAATTTGCATGATCTTGGAAATTTTGGAATATCAATAATTGGATAAGAGTAAGTTTGCGCGAATGGGTGAGCACCACAGCCACAAGAATTTCAGTTTCACTGCTGTCCGATGTGGTTTTCGTGGATCACAAACGCTGTTCAGATTTTTAAAGTCAGACGGCACGCATTTTCCATGTGGCTTTATTTTCCATGTCATTATCCCAAAGAGAATATTACATGCTTAAATTTAATTTTAGTGTATTTTGCTTAATAAATAATTTCTTGTTTTAAAATAGAAACATTTAATCCTTCTCTTTAATAAAATACGTAATTTTTATCCAAATTTAGTTTTGTATATGTTTTATCTTTGTTTTAATTCAATTGAAACTTGTATTTATCATAAGAAAATCTAATTAACATAGGAATATATATTTTAATTAACATATACATATATATATATATATATATTAATTTCATTTTGCATCTCCATAATTTTCTTCTTTCATCTCCATATAGAAAATTTCTCATTTTGTTCCTTTTTAATTGTGTAACTATAAAATAAAGATTACTCTCGGACGGATTGTGCATTTCAAAAACTAAAAATGACCTATTCAAGAAATATTTGTAATAACAACATAATTTTTTAATTACATAATTTGAAAGTAGAAAATAACTTTTAAATTATACGTTCTCGAAATTTTGACTTCAGATTGCAATCCAAGAAATATTTACTTTTTATATTGTATAATCTAAGAGTCATTGACACTCAAATTATATAATTCCTGAAAAAAAAAATTAAATGAAAGAAATGGTCTCTTAATTTCACAATCTGAATGCCAAATTACTTTTACATTGTGTGTGATAGTCAATAATTAATGCCTTATGAATTGTATATTACTGAAAAGGCAAAATGGATTTTTTTTATATGGAGTGTAGGAAGAAATTTATGGAGGTGCAGGAAAAAACTATATGTGTGTTACAAGAATTGAACCAGAATATAATGTTTTCTTAAATGACATTTCTTTTTCAAAATGAATATAATACCTTTTGGAATAAATTTTCCATAATATTCCTACACGAAATGTATTTCGGATAAAGTTTTTGAGAACACATGAAATATTTTTCAGAAAAACTTTCTGAAATAAGTTCTTTTAACATTTTCTCTCTTCTTTTTCTTCTATGTAGGGATGCACCCAGTGGCGGAACTTGACCAAAAATTTTAGGGGGGCCAAATTATATTTGTTATATATAAATTATTTTGTTAATTAAAAAAAATTAATTTCTTTTAATTAAAAAAAATCAATTTCTTTACATTATTTTTTTTATTCAAAATAAGCACTCATGACAATAGAATCTAAACAATATAACAATGGATAATTTTCTAAACACATTTGATATGGATCCCATTTTAGATAAGCCCTTCGTACCTCATCAAATTAATTTGGTGGGTATTGCCAAATTTGAAGACGCTTCCCCAGATCACGTTCTAAAGTATTTTCAAATTCATTATATGTAACTTTAGGAATCTTAGAGAGTTGTTTTTCGTTTTCTTCAATATTTGGATTCTCATGAAGTTTCTCAATTTTAGATGACAGATGCATTTTTTTCATCTTCATCACAAGCCTTCCTCTTGAAAAAAGAATCAATTATTTTACTCTTTATCATAATTTTTCTAATATAAAATTTTCACCTCTCACCTATTTACAAAAAGATAAAATTATGAATAATTAAATCTTAAAAGCAAGACTCAATATTTTAAGAAAATTAATAACTTTTAAATGATCAGCTTCCCTTACCTTAGAGTAGATTCCTAATCTTGTTCTTCCCTTACACAACTTCAAAGCCTAAAATAGCTCTATCTACACAAAGAAGAGTTTGATCAACAATTAAAGCATGATTTTATGATCTCTAACAGATAGAGATATGCCTAGAGCGTAGAAAAACCACATACAAGAGAGAAACATATTGCTTCAAAAATAAAAAGGAAAAGATGAACTTACTCAAAAGAAGAAATTGTTCGGTCCAAAATGTTCCTTAACTCTTCAATTTTGTCGTAGTACAATTTGATTTTGAAAATAATAAGAAATTGATGGTAAAAATTGAGATGAAAATAAAATGGGAGAAAGAAATGAAGGCACGGAAGAAAGAAACCAAATAAAAAAATTTTAAAAATTATATTAGAAAAAAAACAATTTTTAAATTTTAAAAAAGATTTTTCAAACTAAATTAATATAAATAAGGTAATAATATATAAATAAGTAATAATATATAAATAAAGTAATAATATATAAATATTTTTTAAAAATATATAAAAAATAAAATAAAATAAAAATCAATTAATATAAATAAAATAATAATTTATAAAAATTATTTTTTAAATATATAGAAAAAAGAATAAAAAAAAATGGTTGGGGGAGCCTTGGCTCCCCCCTGTCCCTTCCTACGTCCGCCATTGGATGCACCGATAGTGGTGAGGATGACAATGGTGGTATGTGCAATGGTGAAAGATATTTGAGTATTTTTCTATATGCAAGCTGATTACAAAAGTATGGTCTATTTATCGCAGTAAAGTTTTGCCAAATTACAATTTTGTTCAGTTTATTTAGTTTCATTCACCTTTGAAAAATCTTGTTTCAAAAATTTTATTCCAGAAATTCTATGTAGTAGTCACTTGAATAAGGCTAAAATGATCATTTTTGAAAATTGATGAGGTGCAGAAAGAAATTGATGGGTGCATGAAACAATTGTCTTGGATTATTTAGAAGACTCATGGTAGGACAATGCAAGGAATTTCTTCCTGCACTCTCATATTTTCTTTATGCATGCTCATAAACATGGTATAAAGTCAAATTTGTCTTCCTTTTCTCCTTTTCTCCTTTCCTTCTTTCCCATACCTTCATACTTCCCTTCACTTCCACCACATCTTCTTCCACTTCCACCTCCACCACTATCTTCTTTTTCCACCTCCAACTCCATCCCATCTTCTCCCACCTCCATCTCCATTTTCACCTCCACCTCATCTTCTTCCACCTCCATCTCCACTTCCAGCCCATCTTCTTCCTCCACCTCCACCCTCAATAACATTCACAAGTGTCCATTAAAACAAATAGAAAGATCACAATAATATGAAGTGAAAGGAAGAAGATGAAAATTAATGATGAAAGATGTGGAACGAAGGTTTCAAATTCCACAATTTGTGTATATTCTAGATTATACAATCCGGAATGTAAAATTACATTACGAATTGTACAGTCAGGAATGTAAATTTGCATTATTGATTGTACAATCCAAAATATAAAATTGCATTACGAATTGTATAATTTAGAATGTAAATTTGTATCATGGATTGTATAATTCGAAATGTAAATTTGCATTATGGATTGTACAATCCAGAATGTATAGTTAGGATGTATGGATATGGAAAGATGAGGAACACATGTTTTTAGTTAAATTTGCATACATAAAATTATGTAATTAAATATTGGGGAAAACTCTAATATGTATAACATCTTTTGGAACATAAGTGTGGTTCCATTAAGTCAAGTTTTTTCTTGGAAGGTATTGTCCAATAGAGTGGCAACAAAGTAAAATTTGCGGAGAAAGGATTGCAGGCTAGAAGAGGAAATTGTATCTCACCTTTCTCTAACATGCAAAATTGTAAACAAAGTTTGGAGCATGTGTAATGAATGGGTAGGTATAAGTTTTGTACACCATAACCAATTAAATATGCATTTCCAACAACACTCTTTATCGAGTAGTAATAATAAAGGGAAAAAATTATGGAAGGGTGTGTGGATAGCAATCATATGAAACATATGGTATCAAAGGAATAGGATTGTTTTTAAACAAGGAAAAGTGGATGCAGAATAAATTTTTACTTTGGCATAATTAAATGTTTGAGTATGGATGAAACATAAAATCTCAGAAGTTAATCTTTCTTACTATGATTAGAATCTATGTCCAATTGAGTGCATTAAAGTTACTTAAGAGATTAATAATTATGAAAGGTTCATTTAACTTGGGCTACCTAGTATACTTTTTATCTTCTGGTTTGGTTGAAAATATTATAGTGCAGTATCAGATGATGATGATGATGATGATGATAGAAGCTTAGACAAGTTGCAATAGTTTGATGACCATAAAATTGTACAATGATTACATCAGCTATGAACGTATGGAAGTCTTTTTTGGTATTACCAATGACACAAAGCTAATTGTAGAGGTAAAGAAGTATGTTTCAACCACCTCAAGGTACATTTCCTCATGTTAAAGGATGTCAACAAAAAAGACACGACTTCCAAGAAAGTTTTAACAAGTAGTGACTCCAAAAGTGTGCATCCTTCAATAATCCTTTTTAAACATCTATATAAGGAAATCGCCACCATGCAAGAAGTAGTGCACACAAACAAGAAAAATAAGAGAAGTTTTAGAGACATTATCAGAATTATACATTTGTGGTGTGATAAAGGGTTATAAGCCTTAAGCGCAAGAACAATAATTCATTTTCTAGAAGACTAAGTTATAGAGAGATTTGATTGAAAATTCTTCATTTGCATATCAAGTAATTCTCTAAAATTAAGGAGAACATACATTTTATATGTGAACCTTGTATTCACAACTTTATTATTATATACCTTAAAGAGACACTGTGTAGATGGAGTTTAATGGACAACCTAAAAAAACTTTGTGTACTCAAATAATTATGAGTAACATTATGTATTTTATAAGTAATAAATGATAGTGGTGATACTTGTAAGCTACCTTAAATAGTGGAACAATATGTTATTTAGTTTTGGAGAACAATACATAACATTGTTTGAGTGGAACAATATAAGTTGTGTACTATTATTATCTCACTTACCTTTGACCTCTATGAAAAGTTTTTCAAAGGTGTATTAGATTAACTCTATTCAATTTCACTGTATTATTAACTTGTATCTTCATACAAAGATTAACTAGTCTAAATGCTCTAAATAAGAAAAATGTATAAAAATTATAAGAAAAGAATTAAGAATCTCTTAAAAACCAATGATTTCAATTTTTTGCTTGTAGTGAGATTCTTCTTTTTCTCCCTTTATATGGAGTCTTAAACAAGTCATTATTTTAATTACTTTTTCATCTTGCATAGCTTGTCTATGTGAAGATAATTGAAGACTTATATTTCATAATTTTGTATTACGTGTTAATGATGTATTAAACGTAGTTCATAAACTTGTCTTTCATTTTCTCATAGTTCATGTTATTTATCTTCTTGAGTCGCACATTTTTCATCCTTTTTTATTGTAACTACGACTTCATTGTTATACAAAAAATTGTTTGTTTTCATTTTTGTTGGTGGTTGAAAATATTTATTCTCCTTTGTCTAGCGTGTACTTTTATGTACTTTAATTTTGTGAGATTTAAAACTAATTTAAGGCGTGAGATGTCTTATGATACAATATTCTTTTTGAGGGACATATGCAAAAGAAATAAGAAGATGCACAAACTTTAATACAATAAAATTAATTTATGTAAAAATTTTAGATGGACTTTTATAAAAATAATTAACTTATTGTTTTTAAAACTAACTTAAAGAAATTAAATTATTACATAAAAACTTTGAAATAATTAATTTTTATTTTATCTTCAATTCCTTACTAATTTGATGCTTAGATATGGGTACTTATTAAAACTATTAAATGATAAGAAAATTATGAATAATTATTTAAAGTTACTTTTAAAATATGGTTTGCATCAACTTATGATAAGGTTATTATTGTTAATCAAACATAAGATAATTTAAGATTGATTATTTCTCTAAAGGAAGATAAAATAAAATAAAATAAAAAAGATAAAATAGGATTTGGTCATCTAATATTTTTATTTGTCTTGTTTTATCTCTTTTAGCAAGAAAATAAAATAAAATAGATAAAAGATAACCTATATTTTGGTTATCTAAACTTTATAATTTTTTTTATCTCTTTTAGAAGGAAGATAAAGAAAAATAGATCGGATAAAATACGTTTTGAGTATCTAATATGTTTATTATTTTAATCTCTTTTAACAAGAACATAAAAAAAATAGATTAAAGATCAAATATATTTTGAGTATCTAACATTTGTAGTACTTTTATCTCTGGAAATGATAATAAAAAAACAATAGAAGATAACCTATATTTTGGATATCTAAAATTTTAAATATTTTTTTTCTCTTTTAGATTAGAAGGAAGATAAAAGAAATAGCTAAAATATGAAGTATGCTTTGAAATGTTTTTTTTTTATCTTCTTAAAAAAAAGATAAAACAAATAGATAAAAGATAAAATACGTTTTAGGTATCTAATATTTTAAATTCTTTATCTCTTTTACCAGGATGATAAAAAAAGATAAAACATCAGGTATATTTTGGGTATGTAATATTTGTAATAGTTTTATCTCTTCTAAAACGAAGATTAAAAGGAAAATAGATAGAACATATTTTCGATATATAAATTTTTTATATTTTTTTCTCTTTTAGAAGGAAGATAAAAGTATATATAAAAGATGAAATATGTTTTAGGTACGTAAAATGTTTAATTCTTTTTTTACATTCTTTGAAGAAAAATAAAAATAATAGATAAAAGATAAAATACGTGTTTGGTGACTAATATATTTATTTATTTATTTATATTTTTTAGTGGAGATAAAAAATAATTAAAAGACAAAATATATTTTCCATATTGTTTTATCTGAATATTAAAAAAATATGATAAGAGATAACCTATATTTTGGATATCTAAAGTTTTTAATTATTTTTTATCTCTTTTAGAAGGAAGATAAAAAATAGATAAAAGATGAAGTATGTTATAGGTATGTAAAATGTTTAATTTTTTTATCTTCTTAAAAGAGAGATAGAAAAAAAAAAGCCAAAAGATAAAATATGTTTATCTCTTAGACAGAAAAAAAAAGAAGATAAAAGATAAAACATGTTTTGGGTATCTAGAATTGTTAATTTTGTTTATCTATTTCAGGAGGAAGATAAAAGATATTTTCGGTATCTAAAATTTTTAATTTTTAAACTTTTTATTCTTCTGAGCATTACTAAACCATTTTTCAAACTACATAAAATATATCTGAAATACTAGAAGCGATGTATTTTAAAAATTTAAGAAACGGGAGTAGAAATATTTGGAATGCAATTATATTTATTTTCTGGAAATAATAAGTTTTTGTTTGGTGAAAAATTAGTTAAAGAAGATAATGATAATGATAATATAATAATAAGATGGAAAAGATATTGGAGCTTGGTCCAACTAAGTGGTTAAAGAATGGGTCGGTGAGGGCGCGTGGAGAAGGCAATCCCACTTTTTGGTTGGTCAAACGAAGCGCACCTATCAATTGCTCTATTTCTTCAACACACTCTCTTCCTTTTCTCATTCTCTTCGTTTTTCATATCTCAATCCTTCACCAACTCTAATGGCGGCCCTGGCTGGATCCTCCTCTGCCGCCACTGCCACCACCTCCTCCACCCGCTTCCGTCGCTTCATCCGCCCCCCGCCCTCCCAACTCTCCTTCACTCGCGCGCGCTTTTCCGTCAAAGCCGCCTGCCCCTTCTTTTCCGACAACAACAATTCCCTTCCCCAAAACGTCGTCGCTTCCAAGCCCTCGGCCCTCGAGTTGCTCAAAGCTTCCGCTGCCGACAGTAAGTCGTCGTCGTCGTCCTTGGTTCCTCATTCGCAAATTTGTCAAAATTTAAATTTGATAGATGATTGTTATCGGGTATGGAGATGAAATTGATGGGTTGTTTTGTTGTGTTTGTGTCAGGATATACGAAGGAAAAGAGTTGCATTGTCTGCATAGGGCTTAACATCCACACTGCTCCCGTTGAGATGCGTGAGAAGCTTGCGATCCCAGAGGATCGCTGGCCTCAGGTTATTAAGGACCTTTGCGCTTTCAACCACATTGAAGAAGCCGCTGTTCTCAGCACCTGCAACCGCATGGAGATCTATGTTGTCGCGCTCTCTCAGCACCGTGGTGTTAAGGAAGTTACTGATTGGATGTCTAAGGTATATTATATTATACTCGTAAAAGTTATGAATGTTCTGTTGGCTAATTGTGTTGCATGGATCTGAAAATCCGGAAAAGTCTAAATAAATCCTTGAAACCACTAGTGGTTTGGTTTGGTTTAGTTACTAAACTTAATCACTCACCATTTGTTTCCGGAACATATGTTAACATGATTGCTTGAATGAATTCATATATTGATTGGGTAAATGTGATTGGTGGATTTTTATTCTGGGATTATTTTCTATTAATTTTCTTGGTTTCGGGAATGGTTAGGGATGAAATAGGTGATTTATCCTTGTGTTCTTATTTATGTTTGTATAGAAAATTCATGGTCGTGTTTTTGTTTAGGTAAGTGGAGTTTCAATACCTGACCTTCGTGAGCACCAAGTTTTGCTGTATAATGCGGATGCTACACATCATCTCTTTGAAGTGGCAGCTGGGCTTGACTCGCTTGTTCTTGGGGAAGGTCAAATTCTTGCTCAGGTGAAGCAGGTTGTAAAAACTGGACAGGGAGTGCCTGGTTTTGATAGAAAAATAAGTGGTTTGTTCAAGCACGCGATCTCTGTGGGGAAGCGGGTTAGAACTGAGACAAACATTTCATCTGGATCGGTCTCTGTTAGCTCGGCGGCTGTGGAGCTTGCGCTGATGAAGCTTCCAGATTCTTCCTTTGCTGATGCTGGAATGTTGGTAGTTGGGTCAGGGAAAATGGGGAAGCTTGTGATCAAGCATTTGGCTGCTAAAGGGTGCAAAAGGATGGTTGTTGTTAATAGGAGTGAAGAGAAAGTTAAAGCCATTCAGCGAGAGTTGAAGGATGTTGAGATAGTGTTTAGACCAATTTCAGAAATGCTGACATGTGCTGCTGAAGCTGATGTGATCTTCACCAGCACGGCATCTGAATCGCCATTGTTCACTGTAGAGAATGTGCAGAAGCTTCCTCTGGCTACTCATGGTAGAAGACGGCTGTTTGTTGATATATCTATTCCAAGGAATGTGGAAGCAGGTGTTTCAGATCTGGAGACTGCACATGTGTACAATGTGGATGATCTGAAGGAAGTTGTTGCAGCTAACAAGGAGGACAGACTTCAGAAAGCTGCTGAAGCCAGGGAAATTATCATGGAGGAGTTGAATAAATTTGAAGCATGGAAAGACTCTCTGGAAACTGCTCCTACCATTAAGAAGTTCAGAGCCTACGTTGAGAGGATAAGAGCCTCTGAGATGGAGAAGTGTTTGTCGAAGATGGGTAATGATGTCTCAAAGGAACAGAAAGATGCAATTTATGCCCTTAGTATGGGTATTGTGAATAAGGTACTTCAAGGTCCCATGCAGCACCTGAGGTGTGATAATAAGAATCATAATAGTCAGAGTGAAGTGCTTGAGAATATGCGTGCCATTAACAGAATGTATGATCTTGAGACAGAAGTATCATTGTTGGAAGAAAAGATCAGAGATAAGATGGAACGGGCTAAGAAGTAGACTCTTCAATTGGTTTAGTTTAATTTGATTCCTTTGGGGACTGCAACCCCGCCATTTTGTACACTAAAGTAGTAGATTGAGGCCTTTGTAGGCTAATTCTTTCAATTATTTTTAACATAATACAGAAGTAATTAGACATTGATGCTCCAACTGAATACGTGTTGTATTCTTTCTCAATGAGCTTGATATAGAGGCAGTTGTAAAGTCATGATCCTCATGAGAACAGATGATTCTTGTATTTTTAATAACATCAATGTTAAGCGGAGTATAAATACGAATCTATGTATGTTCAAATGTCTTAATTTGAATTTTGGTTTTGATCTCATATACTGTTTATCTTCTAGTCATTTTTGTTACAAATTTGGACGGTTAGATACTACAATATTGATGACAGTTGTAGGAGATTTTCATGATAATTGGATGAGTGTGAGTATTCTTTAACAATCTTGAATAAACTCTTTTCATAAATTTAGATTAACTTCTGCAGTTTTCTGTGTTGTTCTTTGCTCTTCTGTTATGTCTTTAAAATATACGGATGTACAATGATTTTGAAGACACAGTAAAGAATAACACAACAAAATTATGTAAAAAATCTGAACTTTTTTAATTCAATTTTCGTTAGAATTCATGGTTCAGAGAAGAGGACCGAAATACCTTCTCATCAGAGCATCGATGGATGGCCGGTGCTCTCAAGAGAGAACAGTAAAGGGAATTTTGTTCGTACATGATTGCCGTCCATGCCTTGTATGGCTAATTTTGCTTCTGGGATCAGTTGAAATTTTCCACATTTTTATTGAGGTACGTGTTTTTTGAAACCATCGTCGGAACCTTCTCTACAGCACACACTTGTTCATTCAATGACAATAATATTCCTTTTCCATTTTGTGCACGTTATGAATAAATTGATTGGAGATCCCAGTTACACATGAAATCCATGGTGTTTATTTTAATATATTCAAACTAATGGACGCAAAATACGATATGTATTACAGACCAATGTCAAATGGGAGACAAAGATTTTATTTTTCACTAAATCAGATTATAGATTTATTTTGATAAACTTAGTTTAAACCTATCTCTTAATAACTTTCGTAAGAACTTTTAAGAAAAAAATTTAAAGAAGTTGTTACAAATTTAATATGAACTTGATATGAAAGGTAAAATATAATTGAGAATCACACTTTTTATTTTTTTTCCAAATTGTTTTATTCTATAAAATGTATTTTTTATTGGTTGTGCGTGAAAATAACATGTTATGACCATGCTTATACAAGAATATCTCCTTTACAAATGAACTGATTTTAGTTTATCATTTTTTATCTAATTTCTCCTAATCTGACATAATTGAGGTAATTAAAATGTTTTAAAATTTTTACAAAAAGAATGTTCTAAAAGAAGTTGGTAATTGCTTTACAATATGATTTTAATAGTCATGAATAACCATGTTAGATACTTAGATAAAGTATAAATTTTCTCCACAAATTTATATATTTGTTTAAGATATCCTTATTTCCTTAGTAAATCCCTAACTCACATTCTCTCTATGAAAAAAAGAAAAGTAACATGGATGTAGGATGTCAAAACGGGTTAGTCTGGTTCAATTTGACCTGCTCTTGACTCGTTGAAAACAGATTGGGTCGAGCTAGCCCACCACAACGAAACAAGTTGGATACTTTAACCTGTCTTGCTTCAGGGCAGGTCGATGGGCTAGTCTGCCACTTTTTTTTTTAATTTTAATTTTTGTTTATAAATTATATTTATATAATATAAAAAAATTATTTTTAAATTTATTTTTAATTTTTAAACATAAAAAAAAAAGTTGGCGAAATCCGTCTAATTTGACGAGTTAGGCAAACCGGACCACAACGAATTAGCGGGTTAAAAATTCTAACCCGACTTACCTTTTCATAACGGACTGACGGGTCTGCCTACTTTTGGAGGTAGACATTTTCATTCCATACAACAGCTTAAAATTTAGAAACTACTTAGACTAGGTTAAGTGTTTTTTTAACACTTTAGTTTTTGTTTTAAAATAACAATTATTTTCCTTTTTTTAAATTATTTTTCATAATATCGCTATGAATTAAGAATAGTTAACGTGAAAAGTAAACATAAAAAATAAAAATTAAAAAGTTAAAGTTACTTTTTACTAAATTTATATTAACTCAAAGTTTCTTAATTTTTAATTGATAGAATCTGTTTAACAAATAATGTTTTATTGTGGTAGAACTAAAATTGTTTATTTCAAAGAATATTAAGTGTGGAGTAGCTTGTATATTTTATACTAAAATATTTTTTATCCCAAAAATTTCGTGAGTTTTGGTATATTGAAGTTATTTTTATGACATTCCCTATATGTATTTAATACTGAATTCAAAAACTCCCACGTTAGTCTTGATTATAAAATACTGACAAAAGCACCTAAATTTTGACACTTTTTTTTCAAAGCTAAACTTTAGTTGACTAAAATAATAATAATTGTAAACAACTGTAGTTGACTTTAATGTTTGTTATCGTACATTAAAAAAGGGTAAAATGGTGAAGTCATTATGTGCGCGTTGACGCCACAAATTGATTTTCTCTCGTATAACCAGTGTAACACAAAAAATAAAGCTTCTCACATTTTATTTTTTTCCAAATGTTTTTTTTTTCTTGAGTCTTTCTCGCAGTTGATTGAGGAACTAATTATAACTTTTATTGAAATTAAGTTAAAAATATTAAAGGTTGTAATTAAATGAATAAAACATTTTATAAAAAAAATACTTTAGTTTAAAGTATTCAAACATTTGTTTTTGATAAAATCAGTCATGAAGTGTGAATGTAATTAAATAATTGAAAGAGTAATTTTCTTTTTATATTATCATCTTATAGACAACACCTGTTAAAATATTTATGCTATCCATATTTTTTTTTTTCTAATTTTACTTTTTAAGTAATTTTTTTTAAATTAAAATCATTATTCTACCAGTTTCATCTTCAATTTCTTTTTTAAATTAACCGTTTTTCTTAACTTGACATTTAAAAAGTTTTAAATTAAAAAATTATCTACAAAATAAATAAAAACTCTTCAAATTAAATTATAAAATGATTTATATTTAATTTATTATTATAATGATAAAAAAATTATTATTAACTTTATTATAGTTTATTACGATAAAAAATATTAAAAAAAGGAATACAGTGATGTACCTTCATCAACTTTTGGTCCCTAAACTTTCAGTGAGAATTGGAATTAGTTCCTCCTCGAAACTTTGGTAAAATTTAGTCCTCGAACTTTAGAATTGCGTGAATTTAGTTCTTTCAAGCAAATTTTGTTAAATTTATTTAACGTTTCAAACATATTTCGAAGATGGGACTAAATTGGATTAAATCCACGCAATTTTAAAATTGAGGGACTAATTGGGACAAAGTTTCGAAGATGAACTAATTCTCATTTTCATTAAAAGTTGAAGGACAAAAATATATTTAACCCTTATTTTATTACAATTTCATTCTTCAACATGTGATGGGTGTAGGAAGCAACAGTCTTATTATAAAAGTTCTAATATGCACCTACTATTTTGATATAGTTCTGTTTCTTGCATTCCCATCATTACTGAATGCACCATCACACCAAAATACCCTTCCTCACTTTACTGCATCACCAATGTCTTCATTGCTACTGTTGCCAATGGTGTTATCATTATCATCATTGCAGAGAAAGAAAGAAGGAGGAAGGAGCAAGAAAAGCTTGTTCTGGAAAACTTTTTCCAGAAAATATTTCATATATATTTGAAAAGTTTGTTGAGGAAAGTGTACTCCAGAAAACTCAATCTGGAAGGTATTAAAGCTTATTCTACACATTTTGTCCCAAAATACATTTCATGCATTCTAAAACTCCAATTTTAGAAATTTTATTACAGACATCCTGTTTTAGAAATCATATTTCAAAAATTCCAGGTGTTCTGAAAATTTTCTGAAATATAATCTGAAAATCAATTTAACAAAAGATAAAATAATCATTTTAAACATTGAGATACATGAAGAAAGTGTGAGAATGCAGGAAGAGAAAGCTTTTTGATACTGTCCTGTATACTCAAATTGATTCTTTCTTCTGCATTAAAGATTTAAACAACTTTTATTTTCGTATGATAAAAATTGAGTTAATGTAGATCAAAAAAAGCAATTTATAATTATTATTATTATCACCATCCCATTTTTCTAGTAATATCTTCCACATATTTGATTGATCGTCGTGCAACATGCACCAGTTTCGCACTCATTTCGTGTAAAATTTTCATTCACAAAGTTAGTCTGAGGTAAAATATGGAACATCTTACAAGATATCGAAATTTTGAACAGAAGATTCAAGAATTTAGATTTTTTTTATCACTAATAATATCCATAAAATAATCTGAATGAAAGGAGTTACTGCTAGAATTTAACAAGTTAAGACCCTATGATGAATGGCATTTAGATCGGGTCTGTTCAGTATAGCATATGATCGACCAATTAGTCTCTTCCTTCCTCCATTGCAGCTTTTCTTCCAACCAAGATCAGCCTTGCACATATGAAGCACAACCCAAAATTCTGGTATCCTGGTCCCAGAACTTGGGTGCATGGCCCCCCCAACACAACATAATCGAGGAAGTTTTCTGTTCATGCTATGTATCATTCCATTGGAACAGCTTCTTCACTTTCAATGGCCCATCACCTCTTTTCTAAGCCATCATGGATCAGCTGAGACAATATATCAACCCATGTGTCGGGAACACCAGGCAGACACCAATGCATGCAATCCTGACCCCATACTGCAACTGCGTCCTTCCTTCCTAACCAAATTGCTGGATGAGCATCAGCTCTGAACTCACTTAAATGAGTTAAGTCAAGCAAGTGAATGTTTGTGCCTTGTAATGCTTCTTCAATCACCTCATTCAATAGTCTTGCTTCCCTGTTAACTCCGTTGTTCCTGGGTTCAAACCATGAGTCAAGCTGTCCAGGTATTAGTATATCATTCCTCAGAAAAAGTGAAACATTCAAGTCGTTTAAAATAAAAACTTGATTTAAATATGTTTTTAATCCTTAAACTTGTATTTGAAATTGAAATTTGTTCTTGTCCTAAACATGAAAAATAAACGGATATAATCTTTTTATTCTAATTGCATTAAACTTTTTTACGTGTAGAACACGTTTCAGAATGGTATTTGAGCGATTTACACCATTGACATATTCCAGCTCAAATGTCAGTCTGAAACACTGGTTAACAAACAAAAAAAAAAACTAATGTTATTGGGTTAAAATGACTATATTCGTTTATTTTTAAAATTCAAGGACCAAAATGTATCAATTTGATGCACGGACAAATTTCAATTTCACGTTCAAATTTAGGAGCTAAAAACATATTTAGTCCTAAAAACTTTTATTCACTGCCACCCATGGTTGGATGTGCTTTTGCGAGACTGTGTTACAGAGGTACATGAGGGAGAAATTCATAAAAGTAAGTTGTAAATTGTAGTAATTTATAGCATAACAAATTGGGAGGCCATGAAAGTGATTAGCATCGCAAAGAAGAAAAAAAGAAAAGACTTTACCTAGGAGACAAAAAAATGCAGGCGAGTTTCAGAAATACACACCTCATTCTCCTCAAGTGGCCTGTTGAACAAGCAGCTTCCATTTTGATTCCAGTCACCACCATAAAAGTGTCTTGGGGATTGTAATCTCCAGAATTTAAGGGTGTTTCTAGGAAATTCTTTCTCAATGTATGTGATCATATTAGCAAGAACAACTTTGAGTCCATCCAACATCCCAAGAGGTGGAACTATTGCCTGTCCTGCTTTATAGAAGACAAGAGGCTTCTCTTCTGGAAATTTGTCATTATTCCACCTATTCAACACCAAATCAAGTAACTATGTACATTCAATCATTGGAACAGTTCATAAGATTACAGAGGCAAGCTAAAAAAAATTAGACCCAAACCAGTTTCATAAAAAATATGTAGCAACACAAGTAATCCTCTTTGAGCTCTTTTCAATTTTTTAACAATTAATATTATCACTTATTTAATTCATTCATGCTTACTCCTGTATATGCGTTGTGAGTAAGGAGTTGATCATTCATTCAACAACTCTTAAACATATCATATATAAGCAGTGAAATTCAATTTTATTTAAGTGGTAGTGCATCATCCAGAAATTACAAAATTCAAGAAAACAAAGAACAATTACCAGTGACCAGTATTAAACACCAGAACATCATAGAATTCAGCAATTTTAGCCCAATCATCAGCAGGAACATCAACATCAACTCGATAAAAGCCTCCTGATCCATCTTGCATCCCACCTTTTGCTTGTTTTGGCTGCCACCTTTGTTTAATCAGTAATGAGCTCATAAGGTTTCCATTTTCAAAAATGACATAAAGCAACATAGTAAAATAAGACAATCAGAACTCAAGAAACAGGAAACACTTAAAACTAAGATAGAGTTAGTGGATGAAAATTATAAAAAGATGAAATATTTCAGAGAAATAACTGAAAGTTGAAACTGCAAATAGCGTAGCCAAACAAAATATAAGAAGGGAAACCAAGTTGGTTAGCTTTGTCGAATGCCAATCTTTAATCCCAAATTATATAAAGTTCAGTTTTAGGAAACATTTACTCAATTAATCATCATTACCTAACTAAAACCAGAAAACAATGGTAGGGGAGCAAAGTTTTACCCAAACCTAGTGACAAATGGACTTGATACCAAGAGCCAAATATTAAAGTGGGCGAAACTTTATTTTTACAGTAAATGCTATAGTCTTTTTAACTTTCTAGGAGTGGTGGCTGCCCCTATATACTCACACTTAGTTCCCTTTTGTCCTTGCCTGCGCCCTATTAAAATTAAAATTAAAATTAAACACACTAGTGATATTGGAACCAGAGCTAAAGGAACAATCTAATATTCATAAACATCATTTTAACACTCAAAATAAAAGCACATCTACTTCTAAAATCCTAAAATAGGAAATGTGAAGAGTAAGAATCTTCATGTATCTTTGTTCAGATTCATGCATATATTGTAGTATGATGCATGTTTTGGTAGGGATGCATAAAGGAATTACTAATTTAGTATGATGCACAGAAAAGTGATTTTTTTTTTCACACAAATACAATGCAGAAACTTTAACAGGAGTGCTGTATATCTTCAATAAGTGGATAAAATATATATGTTTAGATTTCTGAGATGTATTGTTCAGCTGCAGCGGTTATATTTCTGTGTTTCTAAGTACTAATGCATAATCATAAACAATCCTCAAAACAGTGCTACAGTCCATATTTATAAGTTTTTCTAATCCATAAAATAAGCTGCATTATGTGTAGGATAAAAACTCCAAAAAAGGAAATATCCAATTCGCAAATATAGCTAAAACTATCAACCAACAACAACATACAAGTAGGATAGAGGATTGTTTGGATAAAAATATCCAAAAGCACCATATAAGCCAGTTGCTATCAAATATAAATTTCACACCAAATTTCAGTACGTCAACCAATCTCTAAGGATCTAAGCTAACTCTTACAGCATCTATCCAAAATTAAGCTTTAAACTTGAAATAAAGCACCATACTCGCCACCACCTCTTCAGGTGAAATGCACATACAAACTATCTGGCAAAGAGTTACATTACATACCCCCTTCATGTAAAACAAAGTAGTACATATCTATTTGCAATAATCTGAACCCAAAAGAATGAAAAATTGGTTGATGAGAATATTACTGGTATCTGGAGAGCAAAACGGCACGGTGATAAGCGACGGTGACATTGAATTTGGGAAAATAGGCACCCCTCCAAGCACCCTTCTTTTTCCACTTTTTGGCTCCCTCATCGGCGACCCTGAGAACGCAGAGAAAAGAAGCCAAGAAATTCTCGTTGAGGGAGTCCCCAACAAACCCAATGTTCCTGTTCCTCATCCGACCCAGAAAGCGAAACGGGTCGATCCGATTCAAGTGGCAGTTCCGGGGCACCCACTTCCAGGAGTTGATGAAGCTCATATTTTGCCTCTCGTTTCGGAGGCAGTTCCAGGCGTTACGGTGGAAAGGGCATTTTTGGTCGTAGAGAGGGGTGCGGGCAGGATCGGAGACCCAGTGGCCGGTGAAAAGATTGCATTTGGAGATTGCGAGTGATTGTGAGGTTGTGGAAGAAGAGAAAGTGTGGAGAGAGAGGAATGTAGAGAAGAAATAGAAGGTTGCAAATGTTAGTACGATGAGCCATGGTAAGAGATTTGAAGGGAGCTTCGGAGACATTCTCGTCTATGCCTGTGTCCAATTCCTGCTCCCTCTCAGATCGGGGATACATTTTTCAACCATTTTCTTTATAATTTGGTTAACTATTTCATATACTCTTTATCAAGTTTAGAAAAGCATTTGAGTCCAACAATGTCGTCACAAACAATAAAATAATAAAGAAAAATATGCAAATTAATGATGAATATATATATACTCTAATTTTTAGGTTACATCTTTTAATTTAAATTCAATCTTTTATTATAACTTTCAAAATAACAATGATGAATTATAAAAGAAAAATATTACTGAAAAGTGGTACTCAAATATTGTGTTTTTATTTAAAAAGAGAAAAATCGAATGTTGTGAAAAATAAAAATAATTATATAAAAAATAAAGATTACTATAAATAATAATAACATTATCTTCAAAATAAAGATTACAAGAAAAGCTATTTTTAGAAAACATGTTAGTTAAATTTCGTTTATATTTATTATCTACCATTACAATCTACTTAAAGTATTATGCTAATATACGTGTTATACATATTATACAAATTACAAAAAATTTAAGAAAATTAGGATGATTATGCATCTCATTGATTTCTCTTTCTTCTTGTTTAACTTGATCTAGTATCACATTTAAGGACATTTTTCTGAATCTTTTTTCTTCCTGCACCTCCCTTTTTTATCCTACACCCCCATAATTTTATATCCCATTTCATCCTTCATTACAAATTTATTAAAAACTCTAAAATTCTAATTCCACATTCTCTTCCTCCTTTCTTGTCTCGCAGTGGAATTCTCAACATATTTTTTACATGTAATACTTAATAAATTAAAATTTTGTTATTATTGTCATCTCTTTGTTTCATCTCACTCATTATTCATTTCTCTTACTCTCGAACTTTCACCTAAATGTTATTTAAAGATGCTTTTGATAATTTCAGTATTTTTGTGTAATGAAACTCAATAACTTGAAACTTTTAATAAAAATCTCATCATAAATTATAGAAAAAAAAAACATATAAAGTTTAATCATCACTATATTAGAGATCATTATATAATAAATTCAATAGATTTTACATCTGTTGGTTAAACTAATGAAAAATTGAAAAAATATTAATCCAAATTAAAAGCTTATTGAAGGATATTGCATCAATTCTCTAAGACAATATATGTCTTTTTGAAGTCTCTAACGTTGGGCCTTATCAAATAAAATAAAGGTTTGTGATCAAAATCGAAAAAGCAATACTGAACAAGATTTATATCATTCTTGATTCTATTAATTAATCATTTCCAATTTTCATGTTAAGCTCCCATATGTATAACTCAATGCTAGTGTAGCCATAGATTGTTGAAGAACATTAAGAAAAGAAGTTAAATATTGAGGATTCTTTTGAAGAACGAGAACAAACAATGCTACATTTATTTATGTTTTTTCACATTTCTAGATAAAAAAAGTTGAGGTTTTCGTGCAGGATCAGTACATTGTGGATAAGTGCGTGAACAACTTAGAAAGTATATAGTAACTTAGCTTTCAAATACAAAATGATGAAGATGATAAAAAGAAAAAGCTACGTCATACTACCTCTTTCTAGGACCATATATATACTAAGCCAAAGGAGGGAAAAAAAAAAAGATAAGTGGATTTTCTAGTCAGACTTCTCATTCGTATTTTTCCCTTATTTTAATTCTAAAATATATATATATAGAATGTTCTAATTCTTTTTCACCACTAATGCAGGCTTGATTTAAAGTCGGATAAAATTAAATATACATTTCTTTTTGTGTATATTAAAATTGAACATGTTTTGAGTAGCTTATGATTTTTTATGTACGTGGATTGAACATGTTCCGAAATATATACAAATATAATTTTTTTATATTAAAAGTAAAAATATATTTTTTTAATATTAAATATTTGATAATATTATATTTTTTTACAATAATTTTTATTATTTTATAAAATTAATTAATTGATATTGAAATAGTAAGAAAATGGATATGAATATAAGTATATATCTGGTAAGAATAGAGATAAGACAAAAATTTGATACTCGTTAAATTTTAATATGAAAATATTTTTTTTCTCTAAAATTAGGTATGAGATCTTGGTCTCCACTTTACTTGTTCCCGTCCATAGTATCATCCAAAATAACATGATCCAATAACAAAAAAAAAAATGTCATTTATCTGTAAGTTATTTTACTAAATGCATGCAAATTTGTTTATATCCAGTACCTATCCATAAAACTTAATAATTCACAACATGATATACCATCTACAAAACAATCAATATTAGACTAGGGATAAAAGTCCCATGACATGCGTTATTGATATCTATAAAAGTAGTGCATATCCGCCACTTTTCACTTAATTTCTTGATCATCCCAATATTGGCAAACCACATCAAGTATTTAATTTATCAATATATGTTGTTTTACACAAACTTCTTTGTTTCTTCAAATATGGTATGCCTATTGTATGTTACAGGAAAATTAACCACACCAAATTTCACCATCAATATTTTTGGCACGTCATAAACACCAAAAGTTGTTCCTAACTCATCATAAAATCGTACCTCATGAAACCCTCTAAAACTTTGTCAAATGGTTCAAGAGAATCACATAAGACATAATGGCCAGCAAGTGTAAACCTAAAATAGCCGTTAGTCAAGCTTTGTTTATCAATTAAGATTCCAATCTACGTTTGGCTTATCATGGTTACCGATATGGCAATGGAATGAAGAAATACCTCCTCGAGGTCCTCATTGAAAAATGAAATGATTTTATCATTCATCGTGGGATTATTTACTTGAAAAACTCATACTTGTGAGTATTGCTTTCTTTCCAAACTATAGATTCTCTTTCCACGAAATTACCCAAGACAAGTTTTATGAATACATGTTGTACGAGAAGACATGTCACTTTGTTTATTATTAGTTACTTTTTTATCTAGAGACACGGAAGTAGTTAGTTTGAACTAATGAATAATCACATCATTATCATTTGGTTGATAAAGATGGTTATTATTATTTTTTATGAGTCACTTGTTCTTTAAATTGTTAAGTAAGAATTTGAGTCGAGGTCGACTTCGTGGAATCACGTTGAATTTTGGTTTGGACCGACTTAACCAAATTCAAATGAATTATTATTGAGGTTGACTCGGTTAAATTTGATAAAATACGGTCAAATTTTTGGTCGGGGTCAACTCGATTAGATCCAACTGAATTTTGGCCAAAGGTGACTCAGGCTAATACGACCAAATTTTAACCTAGGCCAACTCGACCAAATTTGTGCTAAAGACGACTCAACCAAATTTTGATCGGGGAGACTCGACTAAATTCAGCTGAATTTAGGGCCAACTTGGTCCAATTACAGCCAAATTTGGTCCAGGGTTGACACTGCCAAATTTTGACTGGAGCCGACCTAGTTGAATTTGGCCGAATACGACCATATTTCTTTCTGGACTGACTTGTATGCATACGACCAAATTTGGGTCTAGGCCGTCTGGCCAAATTTGGGTTGGGGCCAATTCGACTGAATTCGACCGAATTTCGGCCAAGGCTGACTCGGCTGAATATAGCCAATTTTTGGACGAGTCGTATACGACCAAATTTTGTTCGGGGCTGACTTTGCCAAATTTGGTCGAATAGTGCTAAATTTTGTCCAAGGCTGACACTGTCAAATATGGCCAAAATTTGACCACAGCCGACTCGGCCGAATGGGGCCAAATTTATTCTGGTATTAACTCGAACATGAACAAGACGACCAAATTTCATCCGGAATTGACTCGACCGAATACAGACAAATTTGGGTTGGGAATGACTCTTCCGAAATTGGCTCAATAGGGCCAAGTTTCGATTGCAACCGTATACGTCCAAATTTGAGTGGGAGTGGATTCAGCCAAATTTCGGCCGGGTTGACTCGGCTGAATACGACCAAATTTCAGTCGTGGCCAAGTCTGTCATATAGGACCAAATTTTCTCTAGGATCGACTCGACTGAATATATCCAAATTTGAGCAAGGGCTTATTCGACCGAATTTTGATTTTGGTAGACTAGGCTGAATACGATCAAATTTTGGTCGGGATCGACTTGGCCTATATGGCCAGATTTCGTCTGGGACCAACTCGGTCGTATACGGCCAAATTTTGTTTGTGGCCAAATACATCCAAATTTAGGCCAAGGCCAATTCAATCAAATTTCGATAGTTGTTGACTCAGCCAAATTTTGGTCTCAACCGATGTTAACTCCACCATATTCAACCAAATTTTGGTTGCAACCAACTCGACCAAATGCGCCAAAATTTCGGTTGGGGTCATATTCAGCCAAATTTTGGCTACGATCGACTTGATTGAATTCGACCATATTTTGGTCGAGGCCTATTCAATTGAATTTGTTCGATCTTCGATCGGGGCTGACTTTGTTGAGTTTTGACTAGGAATGATTCGGCCGAATTCAAGTCGGTACCAACCCGTCTCAACCGTCAACCTGGACTGACTCGTCTTGACCTAGGATTTGGACAAGTTCATCCCATCTTTCAGACCAACCCAACTAAAAATTTAGAATGAAAATTAGGATTGGATATTTTGGATTTTTCATATTTGAAAATCTAGATTCAAAGAATAAATATCCAATTCAAAAAGTATATAAAATATAGATCAGATTGAAATCTAAATTGAATAAAATAGATTTTAAATGGATTGAATTTTTTTATAAAATAAAGCTTAAATAGATTAGTGTACTGTCTGGAGAATGACCGACCTCAACATGCTCATTTTGATTCCGACTCGATAAATATTTATCATAAAACGACAAGTTTTAGTCATGGACAAAGGTCGCAAGGAATTCGAGCAGGATTTGGGTCAAGTAGGAATTGGGCCAAGCAGGATTTAGGTCTAGCAGGAATTGGACCAAGCAGAAATTGGGCTAAGTAGGATTTGGGTCGAGTAGGATTTTGGCCAAGCAAGATTTGGGCCGAGCAGGATTTGGGCCAGGTAGGATTTTGGCCAAACAAAAATTGGGTCGAGCAGGATTTGGGTCAAGCAGGATCTGGACCAAGCGGAATTTGGACCGAGTAGGATTTTGGTCGAGGTGGTTAGTTCGTTCCTAAAAGGAAGGGATTTAATATCCAGCAAAAAAATAGGAATCAATTGCTGATATTTTGCCACACTAACACGTATTCTTCTGAATCAGGTAGGTAAGAGCCCTATATAAAGGAAAAGAGAGGAAGAAATTGGCAAACCTTTTTTAGAACCAGAACTACTGAACTCCAGAAAATGGAAAACACATATCTACCAGTGTAAGAACTAGAAAGGTAGTTTATTGTTGATTTTCGTCTCCTTGATATTTGAGACCAAAACAATTAAATTGAATTTGAGACTAGAACAATTAAATTGAAGAAAAACTTGATCGAATAAAGAGAATTGAATTTTTAACCATCCCTACTTTTTCTTAATAATTCTCTAAATGGACTAGCACAAACACTACAAAAAAAATTGTATTTTACGGGGGTTATTTAGCGAAGGTTACTATAACCTTAGCAATGGATTAACTTAACTGAGGTTTTTAAAATCTCCGTTAAATTTCAAAGGTTTAGTGTTAAACCTCTATAAAATAGTGTAGGTTTTCAAAACCTCCGTTAAATTACAAAGGTTTAATTTTAAACCTCTAAAAATTAGTATAGGTTTTTAAAACCTCTCTTAAATTACAAAGGTTTAGTGTTAAACCTTTAAAATGTAGTATAGGTTTTTAAAATCTTTACTAAATTACAAAGATTTAGTTTTAAATCGTAATCTTCTTCACTTGTCGACCACCACTTCTACTCTTACCCACTGCAAGAAAATTAGAGATTATCTACGACATTTTTTTCATAGATTATCTTATTTTATCTACGAAAATTGATTATAGATAAAATACAAGTTGGTAAGTAAAAAAAACATAAATTTTCTCCGAAAATTTCATAGATAAACATGATCAACTTTGACGAAAATTTTTTCTAGGAAACATTACGTACGAAGTTCAGTATAAATAACAAATATCATAAAAAAATATTTAAAAATTATTTAAAATAAACCGTTAATAATATTTTTATTTCTGTTACTTAATTTTAACCGTCACAATTTTTGTATTCTTTTAAATTTAATTACTTTCATTTCTAATATAACTTTTACCTTTCAACTTTCGTTCCCGGTTCATGGTATCCACGATTGTTTTTCTCACTTTTCTTCTCCTTCTCATCAACTCCTTTTACACTGCCCTAAACGTCGACCACCATTATCAATGTCGACAGCGAGATCAAGATTTTCGCTATAGCAGTAACACAACTCTCCGCTTAGTCTCCTTCATCTCTGCATCTTCCAGTTCGACTTCCTAAACCGTTCACCGATGTATCTCCTTGTTTCGTCTCTGTGATAAGTTGAGCTTCTCACTTCATCGTTTCT
>Ga0209589_1000529_pt1 | contig 54503 bp, 27 predicted proteins | sample CowpeawhiteBW_FD_187525 | JGI IMG/M metagenome (GOLD analysis project Ga0209589, IMG submission 187525) | Root nodule microbial communities of legume samples collected from California USA - Cow pea white BW (SPAdes) (version 2) | ecosystem: Host-associated > Plants > Roots > Nodule | place: USA...
AATCAATGAAAAAAAAAAAAAAAAAAAAAATATTTTGAACACAATTAAAAAAAAAGGGTGTGTTATAACTCCCTTTCTTCCTTGTTTATTTTTTCTCAAAATCAAAATTTTCAATTTACAAAACTTTTACTCCCTTAACTCTTTGGATCATCGATGTTGAGATGAATACGTCATGTTAACTTTTTAAGATTGTTTAAATTATATTTAAATATCATTTAAAATTATTATTTAACATTTTTCATTGAGATGTATATTAATATGATATTTAAAATTATTATTTACTAAAGTATTGTTTTATATGTATTAACATGTGTCATAGTATACACATTGAAAAGAAAAAGTACTTAACAACAATTTAACATAAGATACTGCATTATTCTATTTAATATATAAGTTAAAAACAAAATACAATCACCAAAACAAATTAATTGCATAAAAATAATAACTAAATACTAATTAAAACTAAAAATCTAGAAACATTTTTTTACTAAAATCAATATGCCAGAGTCAATCATCGCATACAATGTATCATTGGCTTTAAAGTCTAAAATATTTATCTCATTTTGGTTCTTAAAAAAACATTTTAGAGATTATTTAAATTACCATTGACCACTTATCTAAAGTAATATGAAATTATTGAGTATAATGAATTAAATTATTTGTTGAGGGTTAGTGAAATATTGTCTTTAGCTAATAGTTCAACATTGCTTAAAAATTAAAACAAATGATAATTTAGATGTACATTTCTTTTTTAATTCTCTATAATATCACTTTTTAAAGTCAAAATTAAATAAAGTACTTTAAAAGACAATATTTTAAATGTGATAATTAACTCTAACTATCATCACGACATACTTAATCAAAATATTTGGACCGATTATGAAAACAAAAATTTATTAAGTGTCAACTAAAAAACTTATTCTAATACATCAACATTTTCAAATATATATATATTTGTGTGTGAATCAAATTTCTAAATGATGTGAATCCGATGGATGATGTGGAAGCAGTGGTATGGTTGAGATGTTAAGTTGATGTATATGACGTTGAGGTGGCGTGGATGATGAGGAGTGGAGGAGGAACAAAACATGTGAGTTTGTGCCCTGAATGGGTATGCAACATAGACAAGTAAAAGCATAAAAGCAGATATGCATGCATTCTCATCCATCATTCATCATTCACCATCTCAATACATCCAATCTCCCTCTTGTATGCATCCACGCGTTTGTATTTCATGGAACAATGCATGACCCACTCTCTCTGACCCCTACCCAAACTCCTCACACATACATACACATACATGCTATCATAATCAACAACTTGGACTATTACCTGAAATATATATATATTATCTCATTATAATCTTTAATATTTATGTGCTTTTTTATATAAGAAAATATTCAAAGCTATTGCTTTAGTGAAAAAAAGTTGGAAAGAAAATATGAGAGACATTATAAATTCCACTTTCCAGTTATATTTGTGAAATATAAAGTTAGTTGGAAGAATTTTAAAAGAATATGGTAAGAGAAGTTATGGATTGAAATCTTCAAGTACCAAAAACTAATTATCCAGACATTTGTAAATAAAAAATGTTAATTATTATGTTAATTAGTATAAAATGTATTATTACTATAAATTTCAATATAAAGGAAGAAAACAAAAGTTTCTTAATTTAAATATCGTCGTTAATTTCTCTTTTTGTTGAGAAATATCAATTTTTTTTTTTCTATTCATCTTTAACTTGGATCATTTTTTAAAAAATGTAATGCAATAAGCTCCTTTTTTTAGTAGTGTATGATTTTTTCTTAAATTAAGAAAAAAAAATAAAACTTATCACGTGTCACTGCTTCAGTTTTAAGTTGGTTTCTATATTTTTATTTTGTCTAAATTTAGTTACAAAATTTACAAAATTTTTAAAATTTGAGCAATTTTGTCTCTATCTTAATTGAAACCAAATTTATTTTTTATACAAATGATATACAAATATTTTTATTAAAATTATATTTTTAAAAAAACTAATATTATTTAAATTCATATTTTACATTAAACATTATTTAAAATTAAAGTTGTTAATAAAAAGCAATGTTATTAGAATAAAAATTAATTTCAACTAACAAATATGTTAAACTTGTTTATCAATTACATTTCATAAAATAAATCTATCAACTTTTTAAATTTTTTTAGAGTTTATATTTTATACTTATTTTTATTGGTGTTGATATTTTATTACATCATACTTTAATAATATTGTTTTTTTACAATTTATATTTTAAATAATTGTATATTTTTAAATTATGTAAAACTCAATAATTTTTATACAAATGTTTGAGTTGGTTTAAAAATAAAAATTATATAATATAGATGTAAAATTTTAAAATAACTTTAAATAATTTTATAACAATTTCAAACAAATAAATTTGAAATTTGAAAATAATTTTAAATAAAATTCAATATAAAATATAAATTTGAATAAAATTAATCATGTTACAAATATTTTTTAAAATTATCGATATGAAAAAAATATCAATTTTAGTAAAAGTATTTATATAACATTTATTTAATTTTTTTTTTCAATTTGAAAAGAAAAGTTGCTAACTTTTTTTTAGAATTGGGATTAAATTGAGACAAAACAAAAGTATAACAACTAAATTGAGAGGGAGAAAACAACACCTTACATAATAATAACACGTGACATAATAATAACATGTGACATTATTATATTCACGTTAGCTTAGAATTTGACAAATTTTTAACTTTTTTTAAAATAAAAGAATTAAATAATCACAAAATAACGTGTATAATCTCTTTGACGTTATTAATACTGTACTAACAAAAATAATATTATTACATCAAATTTCCTACAATAAAAACTAAATTAAAACACATAAAAAAACCAAAACATAATTTAACCTAAAAATAATTATACCAGTATATTACCCTGTATTCATTGCACATGTGTAAAATTACCATCTTCATGTAAAAAAGAATAGTAATATTTACATACTTCGTTTTCTGTTTAACTCCGTTTCATGCAAAAAGAGAACAAAAAACTTGTTGGATACATTTTTCTCACCACTCAGAGACTACTACTAGCTGTCATATTTGATCAGTAGTCAGATTTTGACAGACACAACACTGTTAACAATACACTGTTTTTAATTTTGTTAAAATCTACTCACAAAACTATAAATGCAGGGTATATCTGAAAATAATTCACATTTCTTTTTTATCATTCCTACTCAGTGACTGAAAATAACTAAATATGAGCAATAAAAGTATACTTAGAAAAAACTCTAGAAGGGTTAAATTTGAAATATGAAAATATTACTGTACAATGTATATTTTTAATTTATTTATGTTTGAAGTGATTGTTACAAAAACATTACGTACTCATATTTTTACTTAATTAATGTAGTTGTTACTAATGGTTTTTCTCCATCAGTATTATCTTTCCTAAGCCAAAAATTAGGTAAATATTTAGTTTATGTATGGAAAATAAAGGGACAATGCAGCCCCACAATTAGATTGATGTGGTGATTTTTCATCAGACAACAGTGTTCAATAGCTTATCTAAAAATGATTGGAGCAGCATCAATATGAGTCACATCTATTTTCTATTTTTAATCATTAATGTATCTTTTTCCTTTTATGTTTAACTTCATTATAAGAGTTGGCATGATTAATTAAGAGAAATGATAAGATGGTAGAAGAGTTAATGTTGAATCTGGTTAAATTAACTTTTGTTGATTTACACTTGGATTTACCTATTAGTGAGTGAGAGTTCAAACAGAAAATGTAGACTTGAATTGAATGTTTGACTTTTATTATTGTATGAACTATTTCTTTTAATTGAAACTCAATAATTTGAATAACTTTTACGATAAGAAATTCATTTATATTTGATTTTAATTTAAAAAATAGAAAAATTTAGATGATAACAATTTGAAAAAACAAAAGTATCGATACTCTTGAGAAGATTTAAAGGTTTAGTGAATATTTTGATATTGGCGATTTTTTTTTTCTAAATTGAAAATATTGAAAGAAGTATAAAGATAAAAAATAATATAAATTTATATCGTGTAAAAGTATCAAACTTTAATAGTATAAATAAGTGTTTTTAAAATTAAAACGAATAAAATCTTATATATTATATACTAATTGTTGATCTAAAAATGAAATGTCTAATGGATTCTTGATATTGGAGATTATAAATATTAAAGCATTGTTATAGGTGAAACTAATATTCACATTACAAAGAAGACCACAATTGAAAAACGAAAATACCCTTTAAGATTGTGGTACATTCTATGCTTATTTTGAACTTACTCAAATTTCATTCTTAAAAGGTGGACATTATAAGCCAATTTAGCTCTTGATTTTGTCATATACTTTTAAGCCTTATTCAAAAATGTTATTTGTATTATAACAAAAATTTAAGACTCATTTTTGGTGAACAAAATGGTTATCTCATGAGTCAAATATGTTAAAAAATTTGATGGGGTGATGTAATGATTATATATCTCTTATATTTAGAGTAGAATGATGCAGAATGTAGAGAATTGATGTAGAAAAAATATATAAGGTGTCATTGGACAAGATATAAATGAAGAAATTGATGTTTCATGGATTGCATGTGTTAGCATTCATGTCTCTGAGATTATATGTGTAAGGAATATTGAAATTCACCTATATCTTTGAGAGATTGGAAAGGGGCCATACCCATACAATACCCTTAAATTATGGTCAAATAGTGTATTCCACAAAGGAGAATGGGGTCCCTCCCCTTCCCCAAAACGTTTCTTTGTCTTTTATGGACCTTATGTTTTCCATGAAGGGTTATTTTTTGATGCATCTTTGGTTAATTTCACAGTGCCAATAGTAGAGGAACACAAAATGCCAAACAAGTAGCATTGAAGAAATGGAACCAATTTTGCTCCTAACTTAGATCCTGTTTTCCAAGCAAAGTGTTGTCCCTTTCACGGAAGACAAAGAAGGAGACATAGATTAGAACCACAATGGCAACAATATTTTCCTTGTCGTCAAGTGTTGTACCCTCCTAAGGGTAACTACTTATTCCCACTCCTATAAAACCAGGGCAACTAGGCCATGTCTTATGCAAGTGCAGAAAACTATTATTACAAACACTTTCATACCAAACACACTCTCCCAGAGTTCAGTAATTAAAGTTAATGGCTGCTACATCACCAAATTACAAGCACTTACTTCTTCTTCTTTTTCTGTTGCTTGGCTTCATCACCATGACAGCAAGAGGTAATAGTTTAGTTTTATGTTTGCAACTCTTTAGTACTTTGTCCGAAATGTTACATTACATACTAGGATTAGTTTAGTATTCTGCATATGATGTTCTTATGAACTAGTTTTGGTTAATTTCTTTCTTGCAGCCAGAAGTTTGAAAGAGATTAAAGATGATGATGCAGTTAAGAAGGGTCAATCTGGTTTGTTTAAGCCACAACATGAAAGTGCACAAGAAAGCAATAATGATGAGTTGGATACAATGGATTACACACCTGCAAAAAGGAACCCACCAATTCATAATTGAAGTTTTTTCCATTTTTTTTTTCTTCATATTTTTTGTTAGAAAGGGCATCAATATTTCACAGTTCTTAGTTCATTAATCTGCAGACTCTTCAATGTATAGATATTGTTTGTACTTTGAAGCTAGGAATTCCACACTTAAACGATGAACTTGTGTGTTGACAAAATTAAAACCAATCTATATGTTGCCAAATCATGTATATATTTAGAAGCATCGACGACATAAATACGAGTCTAAATCTTACATTGAATATAAATGATAAAGTTGAACAACATACAAGAAACAAGACTCATCAACTTATTGTTTTAAGATTTTGAGTTCGATATGATGTCAATTCTTTATACGTGATAAATTTATGTTTCATTGATGTTACGGTGTTGTTCGGTGATTGAACTTAACTTCACGAGTAAATGATTTGAAGATAAAAAATATAAGGGAAAGAGTTTTCAAAGTTCCAAGCCACACCTTATCCGTATGCAAACCTTGTGGAGTATATGTTTTTGCCAGAATAATTAATGCAGACAATTTATTAAGTGTTTGTCATGTTTGGAGAACAAGTTAAATCAGAATGAGACTTAAAAGTTTGATCATGACATGTTCATGGAGAACTTTCAGCATCTGGAAATATTTGAAGTTAATTAGTAACATGTTAGAAGAAGAAGAAGAAGAAGAAGGTGTGAAAATGCATTGGTGAATGAAATAAATTTATTTAGATATTTACTCTTGAATCTTCAGCCATAATAAGCATCAAATTGTGCTACTCTATGAGAGAAAAAAAAAACTGATTAAATGTCAAAAAGTTGAATAGTTGTATCTGAATATGAACATTTTTTTACTCCATAAATGGAATTGACACATGTTAATATGTAATAGTAATACACATTTTCTGCTATTGTAATAAAAAACTATTAAGGAATCAGATGCAGTGCAAACTAATGGTACAAGGTAAGAGTAAATATGAATGGGATTGTTGGACCCTATGTATCTCAATTTTAATTTCTGTGATCTTAATAATAATAGAGTTAAATGTTATATATTTAAAATAATAATATAAAACAATTTTACATTTTCATTTATCACAAATTGTTATTGACGTCATTTTTAAAATAGTTATTATAAATTTTTTCTTTTATCTCTTTAATTTATTATGCTATCTAGGAACGCAAGTTGACCTTTTATGAGAAAATTATTCCCAGTTTTAGCTTCAAAAAAGTTTCATTAAATTTGAAAAAACATTCATCAGACCATACACTGTTTTCAAGCTGTTGGATTTATTATTTTGTTCCCCAAAATTTTTAAAGCTTATATATATATATATATATATATATATATATATATATATATATATATATATATATATATATATATATTTTTTGCTTTCTTTAGTTTTGACGTGTTTGAGAGCGATTTTTGAAAAGATTTTGAAAGAACTGTAACTATTCTCTCATGTTTTCTTTTTCTTTTAAATAATTATATCATTTCTTTAAATTTTAAAAATTGAATATTTTCATTTATATATTTTAATTTTTTTTAGTTTGTTTCATGAATTTTATTTTTTGTTAACGACTAAATGTGATTTCAGGTTTTTAAGACGAATCAAGAGAAAGGCTTTGTGTATGTTTTTTTTCATTAATTTACTGAATCAAGATACACTATTTTTCAAGAACTTGCGTATTGTGTTGTTGCTCAAAATTTTCAAAGTTTATATATCGTTTGTTTTTTATACGTTTGAGAAAGAATTTTTAACAGACTTTGATTCATCTATTTTCTTGCGTTTTTCTCTCTTGGCAATATATTATATTTGATTTTATATATCTAAAAAAATAAAATTTAAGCATGTCATATGTACTTTAGTTTATTTTGTTTATATATGTTAAAATGGTTTATTTCATGAGAATTTTCCTTCTTTTTTTATGTACAAAATCACCTTCTTCTTCTTTTTTTTTCATTTTTATCTTCATTTCTTTCGCTCTTCTATCATACATAAATGCAAAATTATTCTTACACATTTTTTATATTCTATTTAATCCATTCTTTCACTTCTCCAAACAAACCAGTTTGTTTTCTTTTTTATTACTATTAATTTAAAAAACATTTTTTCTTATTTCTTTTATATCGTTCTTTTCACCAACTAGATCAAGCATAAGAGATGAAAATCTTCTTTATATAGGACTAGGATGTCAGAATGTCAGGTTGCTGCACTTTGAAAAGATTAATAGAAGGTTATATAGCATCTTTCAAGAGATGAAATTTCCAAAATTATTTTTAACGAGAGTTTCTTAAAAACAAAATATTATTGATAAAAGCATTGTTTTAATAAAGAATCCAAAAACACAAGCTTTCTAAAATTGAATAGAGTTATTTATATAAACATATTTCTTAAATTTTTACAAATATAACTTTGTACTTGTTGATTTCACCAAATTAACATTTTTATCCATAAAAAGAAAATCCTTAAGATTATGTCATTATATTTAAATATCACAGGCTAATACAATGTAATCGCGATATAATTATGTCATGCTTTTATATATAAATATATATATATATATATATATATATATATATATATATATATATATGTGTGTGTAAAATATAAGTTAGGCTGTTTAAAGGTTTAGAAGCTATCATTACATCAACCTAAACTAAAGCTATTTTTAGAATTAGTTAGGTCAAAGTTTTTAAAATGCTAATTTAATTAAAAAATTGATACTTTTATTCCATCCAAACTTTTATTTATTCATGATAATTATATAATTGATCTAAAATGAATATCATTTTTGTCGACCAAATTTTCCAATGACCTAGACATTTCCTCTTTTAATAATAGGTTTGGCCCCACCATACACTATTGATGTGTATATAGACATAAAGATAGTGGAGACCTAATACTCTAATTCGGTGGAAGCAATATATATTACAGGAGGACAAATATATAAGATTAAAGGGGTAAAATATTTTTTTTTTCAAATACTTAATAATAATTTTAACAAAATCAGAAAGTGCATGAGTCTAATAATTATAATGAGTACAATTTAAATTCATTAATGAGGATATATTAGAGGACAAGTCTAGTGTCAACAGTTGCAGTAATTTCAGTATCAATAACATAATGTTTAAGTTGTTGCAGTTAAAAAAAAGTTCGTAGTTGGACCTTGTGTTGGATCGGTCGATCCTCTCTGATGTGCATCGATCTCTATTTGTTCCTTCTGCCGACAATGTGCTCGCACTTACACACTCTCGTATATACTAGGTCCATCCATCACTCCATAGAAAAATGTAGTTATCTTGTGTGGCTTTAGCTAGGGTTGGTTTTGGTTAGAATTTGATTCTCTCCATGAATTGAAGAGTGTCTTTTTCATAGGTTTAATAGCCCGAGATGAGGTTGGTTGATGAGCAATGGAGAGGGGACAAAAGAGGCCAACCTAATTGATAACCAATGGATTCTTCCCATGTGATCCATAGAAACATTGTCTATTATCGTAATCCTCTCCAAAAAACGAAAAACATTGTCCATTGTCTTGTCTGAAAACGATGGAGGTTTCACCAATGTCTGCTTTTTTCCCTCCCTTCGTTAAAGACTGCCATCTCCATGATTACCTAATCAAATCTCCTATGCATGCAATCTAACCCTAGCAGAATAATACAATCGAACCAAACAAACCTATTGAATCATTGCTACTTCCCGAGCTACCTATCAAATAATGTACATTTTCTTCAAAATCTTTTATTGGGATAAATTAGAGAGATTCATGAGTTTTCAATTACATGATATAGAAGAAAAATTATTTTTTGACAATTTTTTTTAATAAATTTGACAAATTTTTTATAAATAAAATTAAAATAGTTTTTTATTTTATTTTTTAACTAAAATAAAATAATAAAATGGTATTTTTTTTATCTAAATAAGCAGTTTGTCAAAATTTTAAAAAAAAATTGTTAAATTATCATTTTTCAATAAGAAATCCCGTATACTCACGAGTATTTTTGAAGAATTTTTTTCCTGTTCTGAACCAATTCTCAAATTTATCCACATTATTCAATCTAAAGATAATTTATTTCCTATGATAGACTTTTTTTACTATACACGTGAGGAATTTAATTCACCGAAAAACAAAATCTGGTTATGATTTTTATGTTTGTATCTAATTCGGCTTTTTGGGAGCCGGACTCTAGGCAACTTTTATTTCTAATTTTAAGAAATAGAATAATCTTTTAAAATAATTGTTTTTTTGAATAAAATTTATTAATTGTCAAATTCATTTCATCATATGCGGTCATTCTTTGTTTCTTTTTAAAATGTTTTATATTCATATTTTTAACATTTAAATTTACATTAAAAATTTCTTTTTAAATAATTTCACATGCAATCATATTATTATTTATTTTTTTCTATTATTATATCAATTTTTTATTTGATAAATTATTTTAACCAAATAAATATACATTCCTAGAATTTAAGTTTACAATTACAATATGTTATTATCATAATTTTTTATTATTATCGTAATTACTTTATATTCAAATGATCTTATCATTTTTATTCTTCAAATTATTTACTCTAACTGATTTACAAATATTGAATTAATTATATATTTTTTAATTTTAAATTCACATCACACTATCAAAATTTTAATTTTATAATAAATCACTTTTAATAAATAAGTATGCAATTTGTAATAAACATTTTTTTTAATTATTCAATATCTTAAAATTATAAAAGAAAATGTTGGCTAGAATTCGACTCAAACCAAATTCCAACGGCCAACTATACACTACAAACATAAAAATCATGATCTATTTGAATTTAATGGGGAAAATTGAATTACCCACGTGAATAGTAAAAAGGTCTATTATGGAAAATAAATTGTATTAAGGTTTAATGAAGTCAATAAATTCGAGAACTGGTCCAGAACAGAAAAAAAAAATATTTGACAAAGCAGATCATAACATATTTGAATTTATTTTCTTCTGGTTGTTTAAATTTTCTGTATAAATTTTTTCATTTGAAAAACCTCCGAGAAGAACCTAGTTGCCACCAAAGAAGTGTTACACCTACATAAGCTCAAATATATTGTTATTACCAAACACATCAGAATCATTAAACTAACGAGTATCACACTCATTAGTATGAGCTTGAGTATCACATTGAATTATATCTTAGTTATTTTAAAGTTTATTGACACTTTTCATCCTTATAAGAATACCAAATTAAACAAATCATCCACATCCCTAACACATTTTTTTTTTAAAGTTGAGGTTGAGAGGTTTGTATATCAATCCATATCCAATATACATAAAATATAATTAGATGTTTTATAAATGATTAACGGTGTTCAATGTTTATCAAACCATATTCAATATACATAAAAAAAAAATCACAAAATGACATATGACAGTTACTATTCACAATCCGTTAACTATTGTGCCGATGTTAATGAAAATGACCAAATTGAATAAAATTGACGAATTTTAAGACCAAATTAAAAATAAAATAAAAAGTTGGACCAAATTGAAAAAATCTAACAAAAAATAAGACCTAAGCATTATTTAAACCTTTAATTTTCACACATTATTTATGCTAGTACATCACTCAATATTTAAAGAGAGACTTTTTATATTTTGCAAAAAATATACTTTTTGGGTTAGAAAGGCTCATGCTTGGACGCTAGTGTATAGGACAAAACCTAAATGGTATTGTCAGCATGAAATGACATCATCTCGACATATATGTGTAAATTATGTTAGAACACTTAGATATATAAGATATTATACTACCTTAAACTCACCTATACTAAGTCTTACCTACTCGATCTTGGCCCACTCAATACCTTATTCACAATGTATAATTTTTATTCATTAATTACTATATTTGTTACCTTTTACAAAATGTTGACTTAAACGTGAGGGTATCTTCTCAGACACATCGATCCATCCGACCTAGAAGATTTCCATTTTATTGAAGAAAGAAAAGTGGAAACATCTAAATTCTTCAAAGAAAAAATACAACTTCAATTTGTTAAATAGACACATCAATAGAACGGATTATCTTGGCATTGTAAAAATATTATTATTTATTACAAATCCACAAAAGAAAACTTATTATGTCGTTAAATTTGAAAATAAAGCTCTAAAAGTCTATATATAATAACATGTTCACCAAAGAGAAAGAAAGAAAAAAAATCCCACTCAAACTTACAACTTACACTAGTTCTTATACTTTATATTTTACTTATTATTTTCTTTTCTTATTCTATTACTGACTTCTTGAATGTCATATCATTATTTACAAATAAACCACTAGTCAACTTTTATTCATACTTTATTGACATAAAACTTTTTTGTTTGTTATGCACAATTTATATAGAAATAAAAGCGTCTACCTACCCTAATAACTGTTCAGTTAGCAAATTTCAAATTTCCGTAACGTCGTAATTAAAATTCTCTTGTTTAAAAATGATAACAATTTGTATTATAACATATTTTCATGTTGAAAATATTTCTATAAAACTTTAAATGGTATCAAAAGAAGCATTACAAATAAGTTATGTTTAGTGTATATTATGATATTGTTTCACAACTAATTATACTCGTAAAGAATGAATAAAAATGAAACAAAGCGTGAACAAATCACCACAATTTAAGTTATATTATATATCATTACGAAGCCTAGTCAATACTTTTAAGAGACACCAACAATATAAATAATCGAAGAGTTAAATATGTTTATAATCTCTTTACTTTCAGTAAAAATTATAATTAGTTCTTATTTAAAATTTTGGACCAATTTAATCTTTCATCTTTAGTTATTTTAAACAAATTTTGTTAAGTTGATTTAATGTTTCAAACACGTTTCTCAGTTAAGTGAAAATGTGTCAAATGGTGTAAACAACTCAAACACTATCATAAAATGATGTTTGAAATATCAAATAAACTTAACAAAATTTAGTTAACATGAGAAAATATATGAATTCCTAAAGTTGGAAAACTAAAGTGGACCAAAATTTTGACGATTAACTAATTCCAATCTTTACTAAATATTAAGAAAAAAAAACATATTTAACCCAAAATCAAAATATCGGTGAAATCATTTTTTTAAGCAATTTCATTAAAGGATTTAATTATATTATATATAGTAATATCTTTTTAAAAATTAAGTATGAACTAGTAATTTAATGTGTGGACCAGGGACTGATTATACTTTATTTTTATTGTTTGTTGGCTTCATATAATCTTTAGTGCAATGTTACTTGTAGTTTCCACAAGGGCTCTTAATAAATAGAGGTTGATGTGTAGCAGAGAAAAATGTAAATAAAGACAATATTTGAGGAAAGATTTTGATATGTGAAGTCCAAACACAATGTATATGGTTGGTGGATGTATATGTGAAGGAATTGACAAGGTGATGTAGGATAATGTTTTATAATTAATATCAAAACTAAATTATAAAAATGCTAATTTAGAAAAATAGATGACAAAATAAAAAACTAGTTACATTAAAATTAAAATTAAAATTAAATTAAATTAAATTAAATTTATATCACATTAATTAGTAGGTAGGGTTGACTTATGGATTAATTTAATACTAAATCTCATCAATACCTCACCCAAATAATAGTAAGTATAGTTGAAATGAGTTATGTTTAAACCCTAAAAAATTGAATAAATATGTATTGGATTGAGTTGGATAACAATACATGAATTCTAATAATTTTGCATCCTTGAGTGTGTTATTGCAATGGTATTGAATGAGACTACAAACCAAAATTAAATAAAAAAAGGTAAAAGAGAGTTGTCATTTATTTTAATTCAAATTAAAAATAAAAAAAACTTTGAATTTATAACGATTAAATCAGGTTTAAGTTGATTTATGATATAAGAAAATTAAAATTTTAACTCAATTACACTTTTACCCTGAAGTGATTTATTTCTTTAAGTTAAATAGATGTGTAAATTATTAATAAACTATAAAATATTTATCGTAGCTCATTTTAAAATAAAAATTAAATTAAAATAGAAAAGTAGTCAGTTTATATCGCACCACTCCTAAATCAGTCCTTCTTAGTGTAAAAATGCTTAACTAAATCTTATATATAAATTGAACCTATGTAAATTAAATTTATGTCCTATTGTTGTATCTTCTCACTTATCCTTCATTAAAAAACTTATTATAATGATACTAATTTTTTTACTACTTTTTTCATTCAGGAAGAAAACTATGGTGTATCTGCATAGAAACATATGTTTTTTCTTAATGAAACCGCTTTTAAATGATTCTAATATGGCCTCGATGCGTTGCGTGGTAAAGTGAAAATGATTAAAAATATTTTTTAATCCATAATAGTTTTTAATTAGACGATAAGATGAAATATTTTTCATATTTTATTTTTTCTTTAAACTAATTAAGCCAACTCTAAAATATATATTCTTTTGAAACATCAACTTTAATGGATTGAAGTTTATAAAAGTTAGTATTTTCTGCTGCAGTCTCCAACTATAGCTGTTGAGATAATCAGTCTGCAACTAAATCTTTTTTATGGGCTTAACTTAACCCACAATAAGGGAACAAAATTAGGTGAGGATACAAAATCAACTGAAAACTGTTCCAAGTATAGTTATTTATTCTTTCATTACCCAGCTCAAGAGATTGTGAATGCAATTTGGAACATCCTCAGCACAGTTCTTAACTCACTCGTGGTGAGTTAAGATGGCACACCATGAACTCCTATGATTCAGAAATAGCAACCAATGCATGTTGTGAACCCAGAACTTCACAAAGCAAAAGAAAGTTCAGTTCCTTGGAATTCTCTCGTAGAAGAGCAAGCTGGCCTCACTGGAAAGAACATCTTCCACTGAAACAGCATGCACTTGAGAATCTGAAATACAAAACCAATGCATTGGAGTTTGATTAAGCTCATCATTAGAGACATCTTCTGACGACTTCACTCTTACACTTCTGTAAACAGTGTAATGCCCACTTCCAGCTTTACCAAAGTGTTCGACAACAGAAACAAGTTGATACAAACATGTTTCTTGAGAAACTAAATCACAAGAAGCATGTACCTGCATAAAGCACATCAGAGTGAGAAGATGAAAAGCATATCAACCACTTGGGGTGTGTCTGGGACAATTGCCAAAATTATATTATTTTTATAATTGATTACGATCAGAATTAGAGTTATCAATTTGGTCCACCCCATAAGATTTGACCCTGACCCATCGGAACCAAAAAAGTTCATAGGATAAAAAGGATCACAATTGAAAAAGCCCACATGACCAAAATGCTCACAATGGACCTTTTTTTAAACCTGAAAGAAATATTAATTTTTAAAATATATTATTAGACCTTTGGTTTCGACCGGCCTGTTTCAACTTTCAGACCTAGTCCGAGCTGACCATCTCGATCTTAGACCTAAATTGACCTATTTCGAATCTTAGACCTAAATTGACCTATTTCAAACTTTAGTTCGGGTCGACCGGTTTGATTCAGAATTAGTTTTTTTTTTTTGGGAAAGTTTAAGAAGAAGTGGTTTTACTATACTTAATTTCATTTAAATGCAACAAAAGATATCAGCTTTTGCAAAGAAAGGGAATGTAAAGAGCTAACAAGGAAAAAGAAAAAGAAAATTTCAGCTCATGTGCCCAACATCCAATTTGATGAATAGATACATTAAGCTTCTTTAAAGGGGGCATGTTATGGACAGAAACAAGATGCAAGGATATGGGATTTCAAGGTTCAGTGTAAATTAAATGCATCAACATAAAAAAAGGAAAAAAAAAAAAAAACTTAAACCAACCTTGTCATTGGATTGCTTATGTGCATCTGAGTGAGTACTTTCTGAAGTGCCAGAGCAGGGAAATACAGTGTCACTATGAAGTTCCAATCCATTTGTAGAGGAGACAAATCTATCGTCAAGAGCATCTGAATTTATCCTCCTTGCTTCATAAAGGCCACTAAATTTCAATGTTCTTATCTTAGATTGCATATCAGAGTGATTTGGCAAAATATTTCTTCTGTTGTACTTCAAATTTAATGACAAACTTTGTACATCTATGTCCTGTGTCTTTGCTCCCAGCCAAGTTGTCATGAATGACAACACATCCAAAATCAATGGAAAAGAAATATGGCCCTGCATTACCATATCGTGACAGAAAATTCTACAGTGAAACACAACGAAAATTCATATGCTACTCAGTTATTACCATCTTTTGTGTAGTTCATTGAATATATAATATAGAATAACAGTCAAGTTTACGTCCAGGGAACTTTTCTTTTCCTTTTGGAAGGGGGAGACAAAAACTGAGGTAATCCAATATGTCAGAGATTCAAGTACCTGTAGTTTGACTAGCTCTCCAAAGGCATTCATAGAAACTCTTTTCAACTGGATGCATAAAATCTGCAACAAGGCAATCATGTTTCAGTAGTTCAGACATTGAACTACAAAAGAAAAGATTCTTGAGAAAATTAGAAATGTTTGATCAGAAAACATAGTATGCATACCCTTGGACACCTAGCAATACTTAGCTGCTTCAGCGTATGTGAAAACCTGTTTGACCAAGGTAGTTTATCAAGATTATACATTTTTCGGCAATCACAGATTTCTGGATCAGAGCATCTCCTTAGTTTTTCAAGCTCTACCTGAGTAACAATGGCACAGAAATCATATTGGACAACACAAAGATTAGTCGCTGGATTCGGCAACCACCAACTATGCATCCCTAAGCTGCCTTTATCAATCTCTAAATGAATAAAATATTCACACAGGGAGGACCTCATTTCCTTCCATTACAGAAAGATATTTGATTGCAGCATTATGCCAACAGTAGCTGCACCGATAATTTTCAACATGTTCAGCAACAATGAACTGCTTCAGGCAATCCACCAGTGTACAACCAAATCTCTGTAACGTGTCACATTTAATAATCAGGGAGCTAAGTAGGCATGCAACACTTCAATTATAAAAGAAATAACATTGCAGCTACAAATGAGTTAGATTAGTTTTGATACTTACTATGGTGGAACTACCACTCAGCACAGGTGAAAGAGGCAAACAATCAAAATGTTCCAAGTTAATTGAGATCTGTACTGAACAAATATAAAGTTAAAAAAAGAATAAATGAACATTACAAAAGAGATATTATCACAACTACGCTGAGAATAATGATAGAGGAAACTGGAAAGTTATTTTATAAAACAAAATAGATATTGTGTAAAGTTAAATAGTAGTAAACACAGCTAGACATGCAGCCAATAAGTACACTATCAAGTCAGTAGTAATTTATTACAAGTTTGGAGTAATTAAGTTAGTTGGCGCTAGTCATTTCCATAACTTGCATGTCAAAGTAAGTCATTAGTGGCTTCTTAAAAACCCAAGTCATCTCATCCAATAACCTTATTTCCAATGTTTTCTTCATTGCTAACCATTTTAAATTAGTGATAGGAACTTGGATATTATGGGGTGCCCAAGTCCCTAATTAAGTAATATGAGATGCTAGGTAGAGTATTGAAGTCTTTGATTCTTCCCCCCTTTTAATAGCTAGCTTTTGAGGGTGGATTCCCCAAGTGCTTAGGTACTTATCAATTACTAATTTCACTTTTCCTGTCAGTTTTACCTAGTGGCTGTGATGTTACCCTAAGATCTTCCTTAGTCAGTCTCAGATTACAATTACAAACAAAGACCATGCAGTTTATGTCCAACTAATGGGGAAAAGTTTTCTGTACTGCATTGAGAAAAGTCCCATGTACCTGGGATGAACAACTTTGACAGGTCAAGCTGCTTGCAAGAATCCCATCAAAAGGTCCAAGGAAGTGCTGTTGCCATCGTTCCTGCTCACTTTGACAGTCCCTTTGTATTGGAGTGAGAATTCTATAATTAGAAGAAAAAATGTCTGCTAAAGAACTCATCTTTGGAGCATAACAATCTCCAAATTCTTCTCTCAAAGAGCATAACAGGTGGAGAAAAGCTTCAGCAGCATCCTACAACAACAAAAACCAAACACAATTGATACAGAATTAAAACATCAATTAGCCACTATCAGTGTGCTTCGTTCCACATCCAAAGCTCAACATTTGCGTTAAAAACATGGAAATCAGAAGCTACTGAGAGTAGCTTCCACCTTGAACATTAAAAGTGGACCTGAGTAATAGCTGGCACCATTCAGTTGCATACACACTATAAATCAATCATTAGAACACACAATCCTACCTGCTGACTAGTCAGACTAAAGTTTGGAATGTAATTCGACATGGCGAGCATAGTCTTTCGTGGACTCAATGTAACCTTTTCCCCACTAACTGAACTCAACTCTGCACATATATAACACAGTCACAAAAATCAAATTTTAGAGAAACTATTACAAGGAATCTTGAATTTATCCATCTGTTAATTTCAGCTCAGCTTTTTCATTCACTTTCCTTTTTCTTTTCTTTTTTTTTTCTTGTGAATGTTTAGAGAGAAGTTTATCCACTTAGTCAAATTCATTCTACCTTCTAATAAATTAGCCAAAGAAAGTGAAAGGGGCATGTTTTCGTCCAGGTCCTTATTCCCACACTCTCCCATCACGACGTGAAGAAAGCCCTGAAAGTAAAAACAGCTGGCTAGAGCCTGAAACAAAGAAATAACGATAAAAATATAATTTTTGCAGAATACGAGCATAAAAATTCATTTTTGGGGATCGAAGAAAAAGAAGCAACACGAGAGTTTACCTGCAAAACAACGTTGAGAAAGCAATTGTTTTGGAGGTTTTGCAAACCGGGAACGAAAAGAGACTTGTCGGAGCCACTACTATGCGTAGCGAAGGTTAATGGAATCCCCACTTTGCCATCTTTTAGTGTCAATATGGCACCCACTACGCCCACGACACCACCAACCGTTACACCAATCCAATTCATAGGGCACTCGTTAAACCTCATCCTTTTTCAGATTCCACGCCCAGCGACCGCTTCAGAACCCAACGGTTAGATAAATAGTGAAGTGAAAGGAAATGATCCTCCAAGTTATTATGTACGTCTCCAACTCAGACTCAGCAAATTCATCCCAGCTTGCTTTTAATCTTCTCTGTGGTACCTTCTTTTGTTGTGTGAGAACCATATACACTGTGTGTGTAAATTTTAGGAAAATACGAAAATGTTGTTTTTTAAGGATGTTAAGGAAAAATTAAACATTTTTTTTCAATTTCATATTTACAGAAGCTACTTTGTTGTGATCACTCTCAAGTACCAACCAAGTTTTAGTTCTTTTAGAAGGTAAAAAAAAAAAAATGCTATATAATGAATGACACGGTGATGCCAGAAATGAATGATGAGAGAAAGAAACCAAGGAATGATGTAACAGCAAATAGAAAATGAAGAGACACAAACAATGGTTGTATAAACAAGAGGTCTATTTTAAAACTATAATAAACTCATAGTATTTATCAAATGATTGTTATTTTTAACCTAATGTGGTTGTTGTTTCACCCCTCAATGTAAATTTAATCTATAGTGAGTCTAGTGTTTTATTGATTTTTTTTTTGTGTTCTACTTTTGTTAAAGCTTTAAAATACATTAATATCAATATATTAAAAAAGATAAATATATTTTGAACATCACAATACTAGTTAAAATTTGATAAAAGGTTAGCGGAACAATTTTGTTTTATGAATCTAAATATTTATAATTGTGATTTCTTTATACAAATTTTCATCTTTTATCTATCTGTATGCATTTTTTTTTTTTTCATCCAAACGAAATTAATTAACTCAAAATGAAAATTCAAGAATTGAAAAAGAAAAAACGGAAGCGGATCGGGCCAGTGGTGAATTGAGCCGTTGCTGGGCCTGGGTGGGCCTTAGCAGCGTATAAAAGGACCGTCCATGTATTTCTCCACCCTCTTCTACCTTCTTCCACTTTTACTTTTATTTTCAATTTTCAATAATTGACAACTCCTTCGGAGATCTCTCAGTCGCCCACAATCCTACCATGGTACTCTTTCTTCTTCACGCTTCTTCCCCTTTCACTCAGTTCATTCATGGATCGAAGCCATTTCAGATCTCTCTCTTTTCTATGTTGTCGCATGCGTCTTCTACTCTTGTTCCCACACTTCTACCGTTAATTTTGCTTCGCACTTGCTTTTTTGCTTCGATGGCTCTGCTAATGTTATTACCAATTTTTCATCTCTGAACCGAAATTCAACGATTCTTTGCGCTGACGGTTCCTCTGAAAATTTCTGTAGGCGAATTTGGACGCGGCGATAGAGCAATTGCTGAACGTGGAGAAGCAGATGAGACTCGCCGGTGACGTGGCAGGAACGAGAAAGGCGGTCACAGACATTCTGCAGCTCTGCTTCGATGCGCGAGCCTGGAAAACCCTCAATGACCAGATTGTCGTTTTGTCGAAACGCCGTGGCCAGCTTAAACAGGTTCTCGCTGCGCTGAGCTTCGGTTGTTAATTTTCCTTTGTTTTCAACTTGTGTGGAAAAACCTCTTAGGTTTTGTGACTCGCACAGTGGTGGTGTTCTGTGAGGAGGTTTAGGGTTTTACTTGGCTCTGAAATATTGGTAGTTGTTTGTGCATTTATAATGGAAGATGTTTACATACAAACGTGTTTTAAGTAAATTCGAGGAAATGAGTGGCGGAAATTTAATTTTGACCACAAACTATGTATATGAACTATCGGTTTTTTAATGGGAATGTTAGTTCTCTGCTGTACAAACTATGTATATGAACTATCGGTTTTTTAATGGGAATGTTAGTTCTCTGCTGTTTAGTCTCGGCGGAGTAGGCTGTGTTAAAAACCACATGTATGGTTTCTTCGTAGATAAGAGTGTACAGTACATATGTTTTCTGTTTGTTTCTATAAATGGTACCAAGGTTTTAAGTTGGCGTCGTAGATTCGTCGTGATCGTTGACATTATAGAAAATTGCTCACAGATGCAATCATAATTAGTGACAATGCGGTCACGGAGGGTCCCAAAATCGTAATGTTGTGACGTAACTGGTTTATGAAGCATGGATTTGTCTGTCATTAATGAGATGGTTCTTGTTTGCAGGCTGTAACAGCTATGGTACAGCAAGCTATGCAATATATTGATGAGACACCAGATGTTGAAACTCGCATAGAACTCATCAAAACGTTGAACAGTGTGTCTGCAGGGAAAGTGAGTGTGCTAATTTTGAACCTTTTGTTTCTTTTTAATCAGTGTTGTTATATCATCATGTATTTTTAAATGTTGTATTGTTTTTAGATATACGTGGAAATAGAGAGAGCACGATTGATCAAGAAACTTGCGAAGATCAAGGAAGATCAAGGGCATATAGCTGAAGCTGCTGATTTGATGCAAGAAATTGCGGTCAGTGGGGATGTGTTAATTTTTATTGCTTTTATGTGACCTGGAATTTTATAACATAACTAATTAGTTTTCAGTTTACTAATGGAATGGATAATATTAACAGGTTGAAACTTTTGGTGCCATGGCCAAGACTGAGAAGATTGCATTCATTCTGGAACAAGTATGAGACATTTTTCTGGGTTTCTTTCTGTGATTACAGCAATAGCAGGGCATTCATTTTTTGTGTTGTAATTCAGTAGCTGACTTAAGAATCTTGTATGTAGGTTCGTTTGTGTCTAGACCGTGAGGATTATGTTCGTGCACAAATACTTTCTAGAAAAATTAGTCCTAGAGTATTTGATGCCGATACATCTAAGGAAAAGAAAAAGCCTAAAGAAGGTGATAATGTTGTTGAAGAGGCCCCTGCAGATATACCCTCTTTGCTGGAGTTGAAGCAGATCTACTATGAGCTAATGATTAGGTAATTGAATATGTACTTAATGTTGCCCTACTTTTCTTGTTCTATCATGATGCAGTTACAAATATTATGCCTTCCCTTGTAAATTTGATATCTCTTTCCTTTTTATTTGAGATAAGTCTAATCAAGTAAAAGGTGAAAATTGCTCTTTCTTTTGGGCTTCTATAAACATTCCTGCTAGTCAGTCCAATAGGTGCATTCTAGGTCTTCTCCAAAATAAGGCATACTGCCAATGACTGTGTACCTGTAATATATGTTCACACTCTCTTAAGATCTCTTGCTTGCATTACTTCCAGTTTCTTTAAATACAATTGGGATTATTAGGGCATCCAACGATTCCTGTATTGTCCTTTTTAATAACTATATCAATGGAACTAATTTTTGTTGACTATTCTGGTGATTTGTTTCAATAGTATTTAAAGATAAAATGCAGATTGGTAAACACGGCCTTCTTTTCTTTTTGTGCATGTGTAGATTTTATTCTTTGTTTGATGTCATAAGTAAAATTTGCGGGATGAGATCATTGCCTAGGTTTTTGTTTTCCCATTTTATTATTAACAATTAATATTTTCAAATAGAAAATCAACTACTATAAGCTACTTGATAATTCATTACCATTTTCCTGTAATTTTATTGTAGAAAAAGTGATATTTTAGACAACCCTAATGAAGTATATTCTCTTAAAATTACTTACGGTCTAACATATCCAAACACTAAACACGTTTCTGTAAATTATTATAAATTATAAAAATAATTGATTATTAATGTAATCAATTATTAAACTATTCCTTTTCCACAGCCAATTCACACATTAGAAAAGTACTATATCAATAATTGTAGAGGTTTTCATAATTATTATAATTTCTATGAAGCATTGTTCGACTTAGAAGAGCACTTTTGTTCTAAAACTGAAACAAGTCAGTCCTAAATATAGAAATAAGATGTTTTACTCTGTATACTTTATTTAAATTTTTAGGTATGTAATTGTCCTCAATTGTAACTGTTATTTAATTTAATTTAGTATTGTAAAAAACATATTTTTCCTCTTTGGTAGTGTGTTTTGCACTGAATTAATTGATTTTGAATGATAATGATAGTCCTACTTTGTCTCCTATCAATTATGTTCATTTCTCTGATAAATAAGATTTTTTTTTATGTTAACTTTGTAATTCCCATTAATGTTCATAACAATTTTGAGTGTCATGTTGTGAGTGGTCCAAATTCAGTATATCAACGTGCTTTATGTTGGCTGCCAAGGGTTTAAAAGACCACCTTTTAGATGGGTTTGGGACGAGCTATGATACCATGGGCATATTTAATGTGTCAATTAAAAGACCACCTTTTAAATGGCTTGTAAAATTCGACAGTAGTGAACTGTATGTAATTGCCATAGTGCGGACATTCTACCAACTAATTGCCAGTGCTTTTCAAATTTGGTGCAATGTTTACTTTCAGACTTTAGTAATGTGAAATGATGTAGATGAGTGTTTGTTTAATGTATCTTCATGCTACATATGTTTTAACTACTTATTTTATGCAGCTGATTTTTTATGATATTTCAAAATCTTAGTTTTCTTATGCTGGTTTTGTTTGTATTTAAAGGTATTATTCCCATAATAATGATTATCTTGAGATTTGCCGTTGCTACAAGTCAATATATGAGATTCCATCTGTCAAAGAAGACCCTGCAAAGTGGACTCCTGTAAGCTTTCTCCTCGTTTTACTTTTTTACCTTTTCTGTTGCTGCGAGATATGTTTTGTATTGTTATGTTTTTCTTAATATTACTTTGTACATGTAGATCCTAAGGAAAATATGTTGGTACTTGGTTCTAGCACCACATGATCCAATGCAGTCAAGCCTTCTGAATTCCACTTTGGAGGATAAGAATCTATCTGAGATTCCGAACTTCAAGTATGCTATCCCATGTTTTATCATGTCTTTCAAGTCATGTTCTTTTATTTTTTTAAGATTTTCCTTGTCATTTAGTGCGTATTGATGTATATTTTGTGCCTAGGTTACTTTTGAAACAGCTGATTACCATGGAAGTTATCCAATGGACAACTCTATGGGATACATATAAGAATGATTTTGAGAATGAGAAGGCTTCTGGGGAATCTCTGGGTGAAAAAGCAGCAGAGGATCTGAAGCAACGAATAATTGAACATGTAAATACAAAATAACTGATTAGTCTTGTGTGGCTTTATTTGTTGTACTTCTTTTTGCGAGCATTAATACGGAACCTTTACCTTTCAGAATATTCTTGTTGTTTCAAAATACTACGCAAGAATTACATTGAAGAGACTTGCAGAGCTTTTGTGTCTCAGTGTACAGGTTTGTGATTTTAGTCGTGGTTGTGCTTTTAAGTCTAGTGTTACCGTGGAGAGCTTTTCGAATGGTTTTGGTGTTATACCTAACCTGCCACTGGATGCTTGTGTTTCAAAGGAAAAATTATGATCTTGGTGTGCTTCTGGGGTTTGCTTTTATCACCTCTAGTGGTTTATTTTGTTGCATATGAATATGGAATCTGTACGAAATTTGTTTCATTTTCTTAAAATGCTATTTCTTTTAGTGTTATGATTCTAGTTTATACTTCATACAAAATTCAGGAAGCTGAGAAGCATCTTTCGGATATGGTAGTGTCTAAGGCGCTGGTGGCAAAGATTGATAGGCCAATGGGAATAGTCTGTTTCCAATCCGCAAAGGATAGCAATGATATTCTTAACTCATGGGCAGCAAACCTGGATAAACTTCTTGATCTTGTGGAGAAGAGCTGTCATCAAATACACAAGGAAACCATGGTCCATAAAGCTGCATTGAAGGTTTAAGAAGATCCATATCAACAGTTACAATCACATGTAAGGTTTTGTCCTTTTTTCCATCATTTTTTTTATCGCAGTTTTGAGTGGTTGGGGACATGGGGAAAAACTGTTTAAAGAAAATGGTCGAATATCGACTGTTCTCGGCGGCTCAGTATTTCTGTTTTGCCATAATGCTTGTTTCTGGTAATTGCAGGGGCACCCTAATATCGACGTGATTTTGTACTGAAGTTGCATATTTCAGCAATGTTCTTTTTAAATTGTCACCGACCGAGTTGGTGAAGAATTTCGCAGAACGCAATTCCTTTTTAATTTTATATTTTTGTGGCGCATGCGTTCAGGGTAGAGCTGGATATATTCATATTAGTAAGTAGCATTGTTGTATACTACTGGTTCATACCTTACCACTGCCTGACAGGATCCTTAACGATCCTGATTGAAGCAGTGGCTAGAAACCGAGTGTTTGCTCATTTATATTCTTTTGCCTGGTTGATTTTTTTCCCCGGTTTTCTCGATTACTTTTTTTTTTTTGTTTCAAAATTTGGACACGATATTTTCCTTGAATGACAATTTGCTAGTTGCGTGCAATTCATCTATTGTTCGGGTTTGGGATCTTCGAAGGCTACATCGGTGGACGAGTTTCGAAGGAAGATAGTAGTAAACTCCCACTTTATTGCTTGTATTAGAAAAATAAGGGAAAAAAGTAATTATCAGATTTTCACGAAACGATATTCTAGTCTTTTGGTCAACGGCTATAAGTAGCAAATTTGAAGCATAATATTTTTTTCTGGCACTTTGCACGTCACAGATATATCTATTTATTGTAAACGTGTGATGTGAGTTTGCATCATTTCCTCGTTTGGAGAATACATGAGTTATAAATAAATTGAAATTACTGTGGCCAGACGGAAGTCATAATTAAATTGTGAGTCTTTTTATAACCTCCGTGTTATTCATAAATTAGAACCTCCGTAGATCGTAGACCATATCAATTAGCGATTTCAAGAAACATGCGAGTCCAGGCTTCACTAATTGTATTTTTCGTGTTTTGAAGTTGCTCACTCACCTATGCTGGCATTGCTAATAAAATGTCAACATGGTGGTCAAAATGGAGCTCGATATTTTTGTTTGTTATAATACAGAATGAGGCAATTGTGTGGTGTGTGGAAGGTCAAACCTACGCCAGATGTGTCTCGCTATGTACGTTGGGAATGCATTGTTTGACAATTTTGGTCATCCTTTTCCAAATTTGTACATTAAAAAGGTGAAGTTTACTGCACCGTTAAAAAACGACGTTTATTATGCCGTTTACTTTTTAAATGAACAATTTGAAACAAAGTTTCATGTCAAAATTATTTAAAATGGAGTTTTGAATTTTAATACACGTGTTAAATAAAAGTTTGTTGGGAAGGGATTTCCCACAAAGATAGTGACAATATTTCACAAACGTGGTGAATTATTGGTAATTATGGTCCTAAACAAATGAATAAGGGAGAGATTATATATAACTATGAGGCGGAAGGGTGGGAGGTATTACTGTAAGCAGGGGCATAAGTAGAAGGAAGAGGTGGTTGGGAAGAAGTGATAGTTGAGGAAGAAGAATAGGAAGGTGAAGATTGAAGATGAGAAGCCGCCACAGAGAATGGTGATGAGACGGCAACCTGGTCATAGAGGCTCACGGGAAACTCATGAACATGCGAATAACAATATTCGTAAAAGTTGCCGTAATCACGTGAACTCTGAGCTTGAGGCTGAGTGTGAACAATGGGTTGAGTTGTAGACGGAATGGAGAAAAGGGTGGGTGGTGGTGGTGGTTGCGGTGATGGGTGTCTGAGCCTGACATTTTCAGGGAAGTTGAGTTTGGCTTTGTTGCCTCTGAAACGTAAGGAAGCTTCATCGTAGGCTCTGGCTGCATCCTCAGCAGTCTCGAATGTTCCTAACCAGACTCTGGTAGCCTTGAATGGGTCCCTTATTTCCGCAGCCCATTTCCCCCATGGCCTCTGCCTCACTCCTCTGTATTTCCTCTTTGGTTCCTCTCCCACTCCCACCCTCTCTGCCCTGTACTCGTAATCGTACACCCTGCTTGAACTTTCGCCAACTCCATCTGTATTATTCCACACAAATCAAATCCAACTTTCCACTTAACAAAACACCAAAAACAAAGGACTCACTACTCACTTTGATGCTTACATGTTGAAATAGCAGGGAAAGAAGTTCCACCTGAAGGATCACTTGTATCAACTTCCCTCCTTCTCTTGAGAACAGAGTTTCCACCGTAAGATGAAGATGCAGAAGATGCTGTGATGGAACCAGAATCTATGTTCGATGTAATAGTAAGACCATCACCACCATCACCACCTCCGTTTCCATTGTTGTCAATGTTTTGATGAAGAATGGAGTGATCATGACTATGTTCATCTCCACTCACAACTTGAGTCAAAACAGAGACCATGGCTGACATCTCCCTCTCCCTATCCAACCCCGAAAACATCATCGGCATTGACAGCGTACGATACTCTCTCGCTTCACCCTCGTTACCCTGTTCTCTACCATTCGCCATATTTACACTTACAACTTCACCTCTGTAATTTTTAACCTAACCCTTCGTAGCAACCAAAAATTGGAACTGGTTATGGCCGCCACCAAGACTCCTCAGTGTTTAAACTATGGAACAAAAGAAGAAGTAACTTATACAAAAACAATGCAAGTAGTTGAAAAGATGGAGGTCAAAGGGTGAAGGTGTGAACCTGAAAACTGGTTGCCTTTGAGTGGAGAGAACCAAGTTGACGGTGCTCAGAAAAAAAGGTAACAGTAGTAGTGACGGCCGACTTCAAAAAATATCTTATTTTATCCATGGATATCTAAACGATGTTACTTTCACGACCAGATCAAGTTTTCAAATCCAATTTCTCTATGCGTACATCATGCCGTACGTTTTATACAAAACCAAACCGGGGACCATCACCGTCCATAGTTTATTCCACAACATCTAATTTTTTTAGTTTATATATAAAAATTAGTTATACATATATATTTTTTAATTGATTGATAATACATTATTTTATTTCTAATATAAAATATTCAAGATGACAATATTAGTTAGCTGTCTACATATAATATTAATAATAATAAATTCAAAATATATTTAATTCTAGTGTTTTCCCTTCACTGTTACAAAAGCGGCAACTTGCCATTTAATTTATTATTTACATTTATCGAAAATTGCATCATTTATTCAAATGTATACTTATACTTTCAAAATGTCATATGGTTTACCGATGGAAACCATGTCAGCACTAATAACCGTTGACTATTGGTTCTTTTACATTATGCAGAATGCAAATGAAAAAAAAAAAGGTATAATTATACATTGGGAATTTCTATATTCTCCATATGAAGTATTTCCTAATTTTTATTTTTTGTCTGGTATGTTTAAACTCAACCTAAATTAAGAGATCGAATCTAACAACAGTCGAGCTATTAATTTATTACTTTTGACTTACTTTTAAAATAGTAGGTTTTGCTTTTAATTTTTAATATTTTTTTAATTCCATGAATCAATCACCAACACATACTCAAATTACCATTATATAGTAGAAAATTATAAAAAAAAAAACATAACTACAAAAAAATGCGATACATAAAACCAAACAGACAAATAAGAATAAGCCAAGCTAAATCAAACTAAGTTTTAAAATTAAAATCTGCAGAGCTTTCGATTTTTTTTTTCTTCTCAAATACTGACTATTCTTATCAAAGGAGTAAGTGAGTAAGAAATAATTAAACAATAATTTGGTATTAAATCTTGCCGACTTAGTAGACAAAAATTGGTATTTTGCGGCTTTATTTATTTGTTTAATTAAATGTGTTGGTGAGGAGTGGATAGAAGTTTGAGAAGATTTGGGTGGTCAACGCTTTGTTTGTTTAGAAGACATACGCGGTATTATTTGTCGTGTTGTGAAATAGTAGGGTAGTACTCAAAAAACAAACCTTAATTAATTCAAATTGACACGTGGATCAATTGTCGATTTGTGCATTATCTAGACCTTACACTACAAACAGTACCCAATGTGAAATCAAAATAATACGACAAATGAAAATGAGATGTTTATGTAACACAAATTGACGTAAACATAGAAAGACCCTTCTTCATCTTCTTCTTTTTTTTTCCTGCACCTTCACTATGGTTAACTCAATATCTATAATTTTTAAAATGTTAAATATGTTTTTTTGTCTATTAATTTTCAGTAAATTTTGAAATTAGTCCATTTCAAAATTTTAGACTAATTTAGTCCTTCATATTTCGAAATACGTGAATTTAATTATTTTAATCAAATTTTGTTAAGTTTATTTGACATTTTAAACGCGTTTCATAATAGTATGTGTCAAACTATATAAACAACTCAAATACAATTTTGAAATACATACAAAACATCAGATAAACCTAATAAAATTTGATTAAAATAAATAAACTTTTTAGAATATATGTGATATATTTTTGACAGAATTCTTTAGAACAAATATTTTAGAATAAGATTTTGAGCACACGTGGATGTGTTATGGATTGAACTTTTTGAAACGAGTTTCTCTTCTTATTTTTCAGAATTAGAAGAAGTAACTGTTGTGGAATGTAATGAAAAAGTATATTTTAAACTTTTTTTATATATTATAGGGTGAATTTAGTAATAATGGGGTGTAAAAAGTCAAGAAGTAGAAATATATTATTAAGATTGAGCATTGTGTCCCATGGTTTTAAATTTGGGCCTTAGTCTCACAATAATCTATTGTACCTTGTAAGACCTCGATAGTGGATTTTTGTTATTCATTCTTAACTTAGGGGCCTTCTTCCTCTACCTTCACCTCCAACACTTTTTTCTGCACCCGAAACACTTTAAATTCTCAATTTAACCTTTCACCTTTTGCTCCTTTAATTCATTAAAGTAAATTACCTCTCCCTCCTTATGTAACTATTGAAACTAATGAACTTATGAACTTTTTTTTATGACTTCTAGCGTAAAAATATGGATGACAATACGTAAAAAAAGTGTGGTTTATCCGCATAACCTTTAGCCCACTTTTTGAAAAAAAAAAATATGATAAAATTATCCATGTTTAACAAATTGAAAATTTTTGACAAGTTCACAAAATTAAATAAAGACTTCGAAGAATTGAATGATAAATTGATAATTCAATATTTTTATCATATTCATATTTGTATTTTGACATACACGATGTATTCTTAAAATTTTAGCATATTAAACAATATATAACATTTGTCTTTTCCACTTACAAAATTTGGAATGTTCATGCAAAAGAATAGCAAAAAAAATAATCAATATACACAAGTACAAGTTGTTTTTTCTTCTTTTTTTTTTCAGGTCGCAAGCCAATCAGTGTGGGCCGCTAGCCAGTCCACACGAGCCGAAGATTATGCAGGTCAAACTTTTGCAGCTTAGTGGACTCAATATCCCAATCCATCCCGCATTTTTTTAACAGGCCTGCAGACTAGCCTGCCGGACAACATGTCATACCAAACCCACATTGTCATTTCTGAGTAAAAAACTCTGAGACCCATAACTTAATGTAAAAAACCATATACTAAACCAAACATCTTTATTTTCTTTTTACAATTTTTTATCTCTTCTACGCTTTTTTTCTTCTAAATAAAATTTACCCAATTTTTGTTTAAGAAAATTGAGAATTGAAGTTTTAATATTCTGATTAGGCGCCAACCACATCTTGTCGTCCAACGCTATGTGTTCATTTTCTCAGTTTACAAAGTTAATTTCACATTGAAACTTCCATTAGAAGATCATGAGAAATATTTGGTATTACTAACTCAACCAAACCTTGTAAGAACAATAACTAAATTAATAAAGCCTAATATTTTTAAAAAGTGAATTGTGAAGTATATTTAAATTATAATTAAAATATTTAATCTCATTTTTGCCAAATTATGATTGAGCTGAATTAATTGTTAACAGCAATTTTTCCAATTAAGATTAATTGAATGTTAACTAGATTAAATCATTTTTTAAATCCTCTAGATAGACGAGTTTAATGTGTTAAACTTTACTAGACAAATTAATAGATTATCCACGAGATGACTTTTGATCATGAGATGAGTTTTGATGTTATGCATAGACATTTCTTAAACTGTGTATTATACAAGTGAAATATAAGCAAACTTATAAATCATTTATAAATGATACATTGATAGATTATCTAATGGATAATGTTTGCTTATATTGTAAGTTTGGATTTTATTTTTTTTCCTTCCACATTGAATATCTATGAGAAAATGTTAATTTAGATCACTCTGAAAGCTCTAAACTTTAAATCAAATTAATCAAAACCCAGATATTGCATTTCTAAGAAACATTGAATTCACTAAAGATTGTTACAAAAAGATATTCGAGAACACTCATCTCATCCTTGTTCATCATACACATTTTATTTTAGGGCTAAATATGTTTTTGTCCTTCAAGTTTTAGTAAATTTTGGAATTAGTCACTCATCAAAACTTTATACCAATTTAGTCCTTCATCTTTCAAAATGCATAAATTTAGTCCTTTTAACCAAATTTTGTTAAGTTTATTTAACGTTTCAAGCGCATTTCATGATAGTATTTAAGTTAACATTAAAACAAAAATGTGTCAAACAGTGTAAATAATTTAAATACTATCATGAAATGCGCTTAAAACGTCAAAAGAACTTAACAAAATTTGGTTAAAAGAACTAAATTCACACATTTTGAAAGATGAAGGACTAAATTGGTCAAAAGTTTTGATGAGGGACTAATTCCAATTTTCGCTGAAACTTAAGAGACCAAAAACATATTTAACCCTTTATTTTATTATTTGTAATATATTTTGTTATCTTTCAAATGAAAAGCTAAATTGCTAGATTGATTCTCATGATTCCATAACAAATTCTAAACCTACCAACAATTAAAATGTTGATGAAGAATTCAACTATTAATTAAATAGAATAAATACTTCATTAGACAATTTAATAAAAAATTAGACAAACTACATCTACCCAATATAATCATAAAAACGACAATGATTATAAATAATAAACAAAATTAACACATCTAAATGGATACAATCTAATTAATTTTGCATTAGTTCACCTCCTTTTTTCAGACACACATGAGCAAACTTTATTTAAGCTTAAACTAAGTATAATCATTTATGAAATGAGAACACTTTAATTCAATCATTAAACATTGAACCAGCACTAACTTAATCAATTCGATGACGAACCTAATCTAAACATAGAAACACATCCTACTATCTCAACATCCTTCAACTATTCAACATTTAACATATAATACAAATAAAACTTAACATCACAACTACTATACAAAGTAAAGATAATTTAAAATAATTGAGATTATATTGTATGGACTCGACCTTGTATGACAAATGCCAAAGCCTGCTCTGCTAATGTAGTGCTCTTCCAGAATAAATTGTTAAGGCTTGCACTTTTAGGCACAAAATTAATCAGTAAGAATGCATTTTTAAGTTTGAATGCCCCTAACTTCCACAAGCCAAGCACTCTTCTCTGTTTGTTAGAGAGCACACCATCTGCGCCATCTTGGTATTATCATCCTCTTCCTCAACAGTAGGTTTTTCCTGCATACCCAATAGAAATGGTCAATATCAAATGTGTAAACAAAATGAATAAGATTGGTGACAAGAATTCTTATTACTTTGAGCATAGAGGTATCAACGGTGAACTTGATAGCATCAGCTGCTGCACGTGATCGCAGATAATACATCCCAGTCTTCAAACCCTTTCGTTTGAAAACAAAAGGAAAAAAACATCAAACAGTTGGCATAAAAATTCACAAGAGATCTAATTTCTAGCAAGATAAAGTTAATGTAGTAGTGTATCTAAATTAAAAAGGAAACCCGATAAATAAACACAGCCGTAGGCGGTGTATAGAATTATTATATATTTTAAATGTTTGGAACCCACTATAACTAAAAAGTCCAACTGTAAAAGCAAACACAAAATCTACCATAAAAGAACATCAACTAACACAATCCTTTATTGGAGAGAAATCGTGAACATAATCTAATGAGGATTGAATTTTAACTTGCTCCAAGAAAAAGGTTGATACCTTTGACCACGCATAGAAATGCAAAGAAGTCAACTTTCCAAAGTTGGGTTGATCCATATGAATATTTAAGCTCTGGCTTTGATCTATGTAACATCCTCTATCAACAGCCATATCAACCAATGTCTTTTGTTTTATCTCCCAAACAGTCCTGACAATTTCAGGCAGAGTTAGCATGAAATTCTTAAGAGTCAAGTTTAGCTAATTTACAAAATAACAATTCCCATACTTGTATATGACTTTTAGGTCATCAGTAATTTCTGAAATTTTCTGAACTGAACCATCTTCATAGATTATCTTATTCTTGATTGTAGGAGACCAAAGTCCCATTTCAGTCAAGTCATGAAGTAAATGCTTGTTCACTACAACAAACTCACCACTGAAATACAAAAAGTTAACAAGCAATATAGATCAACAAGTTATCAAGCTATAATAAAATGGCATGGGAGTAAACCTTAGAACTCTGCGACTGTAGATATTAGAAGTATATGGCTCAAAACACTCGTTATTGCCAAGAATCTGGCTTGTAGATGCAGTTGGCATAGGGGCGATGAGAAGTGAATTTCTCACACCCGTCTTAGATATCATTTCCCGAAGTGCATCCCAATTCCAACGACTTGAGGGTATCACACCCCACATGTCTGGCTGAATAATTCCCTGCAAATATAAAAGCATCTCTGATGTTTAGATTTCTAACTGAAAGCCTAAAAATTAAGTTCAATATACATTCACAGCATTATGAATATAACTCAGACAAAAAGGCATGAGTAGAGAAGACTCTCACAACAATATACCTTACTCATCGGACTCCCACTATATGATTCATAGGGACCTTCTTTTGCAGCCAATTCACAAGAAGTTTTTAATGCATGATAGTATATTGTCTCAAATATATCCTTGTTTAACTGTTGAGCCTGCATCACATAACCATGTAGCCTATCAAACTGAAGAACATCTAGCTTAAGCTGTAAATGAATGTGCAATCCGACTAAAATTATTTACCTCTGGTGAATCAAACGCCATGCCAAGTAGTATGAAAGTATCAGCAAGACCTTGAACCCCAATACCAATGGGTCTGTGTCGTAAGTTTGATCTTCTAGCATTCTCAATTGGGTAGTAATTAACATCGATTATTTTATTAAGGTTTGTTGTCACCGTTGCAGTAACCTGTAATTAGCCACAACCATCACAAAAATAGCCATATAATGATAATACCAATATAAGTGCATATGTAGGAACATGTTAAAAACATCCACCATTCTGCATAGTTCGAAAATAACCAGACATCGTACCTCTCCCAATTTGTCAAAGTCAAAGTATCGGTTTTTTGAGCCCCTGCTCCCAACAAGCTTAGATGGATGAGATTCCATGGGCACACCCTTTGGTAATCAGATAAACATTCATTAACAGAAATAACAGGTTAGTACAGTCACACAGAAATCAAATATAGGCGAACCTAACACAAGAAATAACCCAGGGATTTCCTACCTTCTCTCTTACATATCGTGGTAGAGCAATTGATGCCAAGTTGCACACAGCAGTTTCTGTTGGACTTGTATACTCAATTATCTCAGTGCACAAGTTTGATGACTTGATTGTTCCCAGATTCTGTTGATTGCTTTTCCTGTTGCAAGTGTCCTAGGATATTGAAAATAAAAAAGATTCAATGAAAAACATATCTAAAATGCGTTAAAATAGAAAGTTAAACAAAGTCAAATAAGCATTTATAAACCACCTTAAAAAGCATATAAGGGGTTCCAGTTTCAATCTGGGACTTCAAAATTTCAAACCAGAGGCTCTGTGCCTGAACAACTTTCTTTGCTTTTCCCTATGTACAAATAAATTTGTTAAAATAAAAAGCAAGGAAAAAATAAGCAAGAAGGGATTCAAAATGTGCAAAACAAACCAACAACATAGACCAAAGCTTACTTCTCTTTCGTACTGAGTGTAAAGTTTCTCAAATTCTTCACCCCAACAATCAGCCAAACCCGGAGCTTCATTGGGGCAAAACAAAGACCATTGCCCATTGCTCTGAACTCTTTCCATAAAGAGATCAGGCACCCAAAGAGCATAAAACAAATCTCTAGCACGATGCTCTTCCTGCACAGATAGGATTAACACAGGACTAGATCAGTAAAATTGGACTACTTTTTAACAAACAGGAACTAAAAATTGGGGGCCGTAACTACATGATGTGAATTACTACATTTTAGAATCCCTTCAGTCATACCTTTCCATGATTTTTCCTTAAATCCAAGAATTCAAATACATCAGCATGCCACGGCTCCAGGTACACAGCAAATGCACCTACGAGAAGAATATGACATGGTAAGTAGAGGCAAACAATAAATATTCACTAATGTGTGTTCTCATAAAATATAAACAATATACCTTTCCTCTTGCCTCCCCCTTGATCCACGTAACGAGCAGTGTCATTGAACACACGCAGCATTGGAACAATACCATTTGATGTCCCATTTGTGCCACGGATGTAACTGCCTGTGGCACGAATATTGTGAACAGAAACACCAATTCCACCAGCTGATTTGCTAATGATAGCACACTCCTTCAAAGTGTCATATATTCCCTCTATACTATCATCTTTCATGCACACAAGGAAGCAACTACTCAACTGCCAAAGAACATGAGCAGATCCAAATAAATGAGAGCTAGGATTATCAAATACCAAACTGAATGCTTACAAAAAGAGGAAGAATTGGAGATAAAGAGCATTAGCATATACTGTACCTGTGGTCTAGGTGTTCCCGCATTGAAAAGAGTTGGAGATGCATGAGTGAACCACCGTTGAGACATCAGGTGGTAAGTTTTGACAGCAGAGTCAATGTCTTCCTTATGAATTCCAACAGCAACCCTCATCAACATGTGTTGTGGTCTTTCCACAACCTTACCTTGAACCTTTAAGAGGTAGGACCTCTCAAGGGTTTTGAAACCAAAATAATCATAGTCAAAGTCCCTATCATAGATTATTTCACTGTCCAACCGAGCAGCATTCTGAAGCATAACAGAAAACAACACAAAAGTGAAAATCCCATCATACCAAAACATTAAATTCAAAGTACGTAACATCAGAATCAGAAATACACACAGTATAACAGCCATAATCAGTGATTATACTAAAACATCCAATAGCCTACAACTCCAAATTTTGAAACTTGACCCAACTACGACAGCAGATCCAATATAAATAAGCAGTCAAACAAAGAATATAATTACCTTTATGATAATTTCATAGATATCATCAGCAATCAGAGGAGCCTTCATTCCAGATCTTTCACTAAAATGATTACGCATAATCTTAATCCTGAAACATTCATAATTCAACCACTGTAAACAACAAATCATCACACACAAAAAAAAAAACACAAAAACATATTCCCAATCACACTTACGTTTCAGAAAACGACTTCTTTGTGTTCTTGTGCAGATTCGAAACCGCAATCCTCGCAGCTAACTGAACAAATCACAAAAACACGGATATCAGCCTTTAGTCAACGGATACGAATTACAAAGACCACGAATTACAAAGACCACGATAAAGAAAAGGAAACTGACGGAAGCATAGTCAGGGTGGTTGGCTGTCAAGGCAGCAGCGGTTTCCGCAGCCAACTCATCGAGCTGACTGGTCGTGACACCTTTGTAGACGCCAGCGCACACTTTCTGAGACACCAGAACGGGGTCACAGTGTTCTGTGCTTAAACCGTAACTCAGTTTCTTGAGGCGCGCGGTGATCTTATCAAAATGCACCGCCTCTTGCCTCCCATCTCTCTTCACCACATACATTTTCTCTACTCTGTTCTTTGTGTTTCTCAATGGAGAATTTCGTCGAACAGTTTCGGCGCAGGCACGAGTGTATAAATAGGGTGAGTATAGGGTGTGATAATGGATAGTGGTTGTGCTTTTGTTTTTGGCCAATAATGATGGTTCCCTCGCAAATGTGTTGGATTCGAAATTTTCCCGCGAGAACTTGGATTTAGAATTAGGAACTTGAATGAAATGGTGGGAGCGTCACAGCGCGGGTTTCGCTGATGCGGGACCACGCTCTTTTGAAAATAAAGTCTGAGTCTGAGGTGTTTTCTTGGACTCTTACCTTTCTAACTTTTATACTCTTCTTCATCATCATCCGGCTGATCTATCTCTGAGAACCGTTGGATAATGAAATTTTGTTTCATCTTGTGAGGAGGGCTAGCGTGGATTGGACCGTAGAGAACTAACAACCTCCGTTACCATATTTTGTTCATATTGTCCTATCTTTTGTTTGGTTATCTTTAAAATTATTTTTTATTTTACCTAAAAAAATTATTTTTTTAATTATTATTAAAGGGATTAATTTTTATGTACATAAGTTTTTTAATTTTATTTTTAGTAACTACTTTTTGAATTTAAACAACAACTTGATAAAAAAAAATATCTTTTACTTTTATCTTTTCAACAACTGATTTTTAAATTTAAATAATTATATATAATAAAAAAATTATTAATTACGAAAAAATATATTTTTAAATTTTATAAAAACTATTTTATTGTTTATTAATATTCTTTTAGTAACTAACAATTATTTTATTTAATAAATATTTTATTAATAAAAAAAATTCACTGATTTATATAAAATTTATCCATATCTATTTTTATAATTATAATTGTATTTTTTATTGTTCTAAAAAATAAACCTGATACATTAATTATAAAACAATTTTAATTTTTATGATTATAATTTAATCCTTTATTATAAAAAAAGAAAACAATATTTATGTTTTTCATATTTATGTTGTAAAAGAGTGTAAATATAACAAATTATTTATCATTGTCATGTCTTGTTATGGCATAAAGTAAAGTAAAGTTGAACCTAACAGACATTAAAGTTATATACAGAGCCATTATTTTCTCATGAATTGTTAGGTAAAAACAAATAAGAGTAAATATAAAATTATTCTCATACCCATTTGAATATTACTAATCACATTGGAATTTATATTGTTATTAACTATTTTAATATATCTTCTATCTATTATATCTATCTCTATTCTATCTATCTATAGATATAAAGGGAATTTACATTTTGTAGACATATTTTGTTTTTTAATTTTACCTTTTAATAAATGATTTTTTTTTAATCTAAAGCAATATTATACACGCCTTACTTAATTTTGTATACTCTTATTACACAACTTTTTTTATATCTCCTTTTTATCTCATCGTATAACATATAAATATGTTCTTTTTTTATTCAGTTTAGGTGTATATATTTAGTGTTGAAGTATTTTTGTGTCCATGAATACTTTTCTTTATTTTTTATATAAACAGATTCTTCACACATTTCGTCTTTTTTTAATTTTAACGTTTAACAACTAATTTTTGTTAAATTCAAATATTTAACTTAACAACTCTATCACTTAAGTAACTTTTAAATTTAACTTTTTTTTATTTAACCATTTTTTAAAATTAATCATTTTTTTAAACTAAAATAACTACATATAATAAAAAATTTATTTTAAAACTGAATAAAATTTATTTTTATTGTAGAAATTATTTATATTTATAATTTTATTATTATTTAAAAAATGAACACATTGATTTTGTTTCTAGTAAGGTGGGTAAAAGTATTCAACCAATGTAACATAATATAAACACAATAAAATATTTTCTTATCATTTTCACATCTCCTTATTGCATAAATCATTCTTGCATAAAGTAATTTAAACACATTTGAAGACTTTGATTCACATAACAAACCTTTAAGTTATAGACCCATATTTTTCCATACATTGCTTGACAAAAATAAATAAAAATGAGATAAAATAAAGCAAAATTATTCTCACACTCATTTCAATATTATTTGTAATGTTCCGTTAATTAGTATTGTTATTGTTTTTTATTTTGTTCACTGTTATCTTTTGATATTTTTATTATTATTTTAATTTGATAAACCGAGAAATATGAATATGTGGTTCTTATTTAGACAAATATTGTAAATTAAGTTTAAAGAATATTATCAGTAAATTTCTAATTCAGTTAAAAAAAATTGAAATCACTAAAAATATCGAATAATATCTCAACAAAATTTATTATCAATGTATTTGGTTATTTCAATTACAAAAATTGCAAAAATCAAATACAAATTGCAAATTCAGTTAAGTTGTAAAAGTCGTTAAATAGAATACTACATACAGTTAAAAACACAATCCTTATAAGAAATATGAAACCAACCTTAAATAGTAATCGCTTATTCTTGAGATTAGAGGCATTATCATTATTTTTTCTAATGTTCAGAATGTATAGGAGTAATTAACTCCCTTATTCACAATATTGGATGTAATGTATTTTCAATCATTGTGATTTATACTAATTCAATATATTTCTTCTCTATTAGTCTTGTGTTATATTTATTTTCTTAAATTTAACTACATGGATTAAATGAATGCACATATGTGGGTATTTCACTATTAGACATAATGTCAGAACCTATAATGGAATAAAACAACTAATTGATTGATCATTTGGACATAAAGTTCGTGAAGTTTTTATCATATAGTAATTTCATAAATTTCATTACTTGATTAGTTTTAGATTCATTTCATACACATCAACAATTTCCATTCTTTTAAAGTTGAGTTTTAATTATTAAATAAACGTAATTTTCCTAAACAAAACAAGTTTTTGTGGGAAACGATATATGCATTTATCCACCCTACTACTTGTACGATTTAGTACACTGCTCGTTTTTTAACGCTCATCTAAGATGTCGTCGATAATTAACAAAATATTACTACTTAACTTTGATATTAGCGTCTTAACTTAATTTAAAAGTTATTCATTAGATATAGTCAAATTAAAATTTTAGTATTTTTAACCTTAATGGAAATTAATGTAAGAAACTCATTTATGAAATACAACTACTAAAATAATACATTATCCCTAACATAGTTCCCAAAATGACTTTTGATTGTTGTGTGTTCTTGTCCATATCAGCATTAACATATACTCCTATATCAAAATATGATCATCGCACGTGAAAATCACAACCACCAAAATAGAAGGATGGGGTAATGTAAACGGTAGTTGTTATGACAACATGTTTCATCACATAACAAGTTTGGAAATAAATTTCAATAAAAATCATAAACTCATACAACAATCATACAAATATAACTTTGGCATTTATTTTCTATGTGGTCAGAGTTATGACACATAGGCCACCTCCTCTTTCTCCAACATCAGATAATCCCAATATGGTGGGTGCTATAGAGACAATGATTGCAACAACATAATGCTAATATGGTGAATCATCACAACCTAACCATGTAGCAGATGGAGTCGGTTAGGCTATCAACATAAACATTACAACAAAGGCCTTTGGAGGCCTTACAACAATTGGGAGAAGCTTGTTTTTCAATTGGTCATTCACGAGCTCCCCACCCCTCGAGTACAATAGTGGAGTTTGGAGGGTTTTCTTCCGCTTTACCCATCCAAGTTCAATGGAAAGACTAGTCCTGACGAGGTAGATCAGTGGATGAGAGACATGGAGAAAATATTTTTTATCCTAATACTCACAAAAGTGACCAACCATAGTCTGCCATGCCAACATCTCCAATCTCCAACCTCTTCCCCATGAACCAGCCACCATGGAACCACCAATATCTCATCGACATTCACAACAACTACATCGAAGAAACATTGTTTGACAACTAGAACCACAAACATCGTGACAAATGTTGGAAAACAACATATCCACCATGAACCCAAATCAATGTCGCCATCTCCATTGCAATAAGGCCAGCCAACACAAACATGTGTCACAAAGCTCCATAAGACCAAAACCACGCACCTTGCTCACGTTTCTCCCATTTTCACCAACCAAAATCGAGACAAGCACATTCAAACCATATAATTAATCATTGTTGCAGTGCCAAGAAATGCATCGCAAAATGTGGCATCACCTACAATGCAAATTTGTGTAACCATTGAAGCCAAACAGAAAATGTGACCCATAACACATCTACATCAAAACCAAATCGCAAGTGGACATCTCGTGAAAATTCCAGTTGCAACGACGCACCAACTACAAACAACCTCGACAACAAACTGTGCCCACGAACAACAAGACAAAAGCCATTGCAGCACCTCACAAATCTTCCACAACATATTGCGTCGTCAATACTTGTTGGAAAACGCATAGTCATTGCGAACAACCCACTAGTTCGCAAACCACCTCCTGCACAGAGGAGGCAGAAAAAAAGTTTGGAACATTGGAGTTTAGAAACCCTTTAGGGGGGCCTGTTATATCTCTCTCTCTCTCCCTTGTCTTGGTATATTTTTATGTTACTTTTGCATTCCATTCAGTGCTAAGTTTATAGGACAAGTTCTACTGTAATTTCATTATGCATTTTGAAGTTAAATTAAAATAATGTCTTTGTTCTATTTATTATTCTTACGGTTTTTTTTATCTTTCTTTGTCTTTTATCTAAATCACGTGAAAAGTAATGATTTTTACATTGTAACAAGTTAGTAAAGTGTTAAATCTACATGCATGTTGATCGTATGAGTCTAAGGATTTTTAATTTTAATTTAGAATGTACTTTGATTAAATTTATAAATTTCATGTAATTGAATGAGTTTTTACCAATAATTGACATTGTGCTTTGATTAAAGATGAAAACTTTAAGAATAATTAATGGAAAATGTACTTTGATTAATAAGTTTTTTACTTTATATTAAAGGTAAATAAACATGATTAGGCATAGTAACATTTAATTGAGAATGTACTTTGGTTAATTTTATTATATTAATTTACAAAATTCATACTTCTAATTGATAATGTATTTTGTTTAATAGTGAGAACACCAACAAATTAATTGAGAATTTACATTGATTAATTCGAAAATATAAGACAACAATTAATTGAATGATAATCCTTAGATAACTAACGAATAATCTATTTTGAAAGTAGTAAAATGAGATTATTTTCTTTATAATTGTTTTCGTATCTCTTTATCTTTTTCGAATATCATTTTATTTTACTAACTTCTTTTGTATTGTTGTTTTTATAAAACTAATTTGTTAATAATCAATTTCGTATTATTTGGGAGACGACTCATGATTGATTTTACTCTTTTTATATGTTAACTACTATCTTAAAAATACTGTAATTGCTATAATTTAGTAGTATAAATTTAATCGTGTGAACGACAACAACCACAAAGAAGAGAAAGATAAATAGAAATGTGATATATGATCAATGGGACTTCTTCTTGCGCCCCAACTGTACTAAAATGACTGAAGTAACCTTTCACCATTGACTTCCTTTGGCTAGGGTAAACAACCTATCTCACTTCCTTTTTGATTTCCTTTCTCATTTGTGTCGCTTAGGTGAAGATACTTGGTCCAAAGTGGATTTTGACATCCAGTAAACAATTCTAAAACAGGATTTAAAAGTTTAACCCACATTGCAATGTCACACAAACCAAATTTTGAAAGTCGTTGAACATTTCCAAAATCGAATTTTGAAATTTGATAAAACGACTTGGCCCAATTCGGATTTTCAAATTTGGTAAACAATCCGCAAACTGATTTTCAAATTTCGATATACCCAAAAACAATACATTTTGAAATTTGTTTAATCCAACCTAGTCACTTACATACCCTATTTTTAAATCCGGTTCATCCAACCAAGAAAATCACCACATTTTGAAAACAATTATACCCAAACAGATTTTGTATTTCTAGTAAACACTGAAAAACCAGAATTTGAAATTCGGTGTATTCTTGAGTCACATTTCTAAATGTGGTGGAGAAACGAAGGAAAGAGGATCAGGAGATGGGAGGTGCGTTTTCCGACGCAAATGAGAAAAGAAAATAAAAAGGGAAGTGAGGTCAAAGTTAAGAAAATGATTTGAGGAAGAAAAAAAGTGTGATGAAAATAAGACTCATGTATGTGAGGGAGGGAGAAGATAAGAAAAAAAAAGAGTAGTTGTGATTGATTTTATTTTTAATTATATATATTAAAGGCTATCTATTAATCATAATATAAAAAAAATTAATTGAAGGATAGAAACGAACAAATTATTTTAATCTTATAGAAACCAATTATTTAACTTAATTTAATGTAAATATATGTTTAAATTAAACTTAAAAGATCCTTAATTATATCTTTGTTTTTAACCTTTACTCCTTAAACTAAATTAAGTGTTTAATAACACTTATCCTTCAAAATAATATAAATATTTATAAATTAATCATTTTAGTTTTAATTTATTTTTCTCAATTGCACGTCAAATATTATATCATATGATAAAAGAAATATTAAAAATTTAAAATATTTCAAAATTTAAATATAATAAATACAACTAATTTTTTTAAAGAATATTTAATTTAGTTTATTAAATACCTATTTTTTTTTTAAATGACTGAAGTTATTAAAGTTTTTAAATCATTAATATTTGTAAATATATATTTGATATATTAGATAATCAAACTTGACCGGGACATATTTTTGTCGGGTTAAATATGTTTTTTGTCCCTTAACTTCCATGAAATTTTGAAATTAGTCCATTTTGAATCTTTTGTATAAATTTAATTCTTTATCTCTCAAAACACGTAAATTTAGTCCTTTTAATTAAATTTTGTTAAGTTTATTTAATATTTCAACCACATTTCATAATAATATTTGACTTAACATTAAAAAAAATATGTCAAACAATATAAACAACTCAAATACAATCGTGAAATGTATACAAAACATCAAATAAACCTAACAAAATTTGATTAAAAGGACTAAATCTACATATTTTAAAAGATAAAAGACTAAATTGGTCCAAAATTTCGAAATAGACTAATTCCAAAATCTACTAAAATTCAAAAACAAAAACATATTTAACGACACTATTTTTGTCTAATGGATACATATGTTACGAGATAATATCAGATGTGCATATCCTATATATTTTTATATTTTTGAAACCTAATAATAAATACTATAAATTATCACCTTAAAAATACATATTATAAATTGTAATTCTTTATTATTGATTAACAAATCATAATTACTGTAAATCACATAATTACTATTTAAAATATAATAAAATAGTTATTTACTGGGGTATGAGTTGCAGCTTCTATAATACTGTTACCGGAGGAAGCACATCCATTCTCCTCTGCAAAGACTGAAGGAGTGAAGAAAACCCTAAAACCCTAGAATTTCTGAATTCAGCTAAGACAGTGTCTCCTTCGCGCACAGGAAGAGGAATTCGAGGAAAAGAGGAGCCAATGGATTTCGACGAGTACGAATACCTGGAAAAGACAGTGGAGGAAGACGTAGATACCTCCAAGAAGAAGAAGGACATCACGGACAAGATCGAGAGAAGTTACCGGAAGCGCGACGTCGACGACGATCTCCACGCCGACGACAGAAGGAGCAAGAGGAGGGGCGACGACGACAACGGTGGTTCCAAGAAAGATCGCGACAGAGAGAGGGATAGGGACAGAGAACGGGAACGTGACCGTTCCTCCGGTCGTCACAGGAGCGAGAGGGAGAGAGATGGAGAGAAGAAAGAGAGGGATAAGGATAGGGAGAGGAGGGATAAGGATAAGGACAAGGATAGGGATAGGAGAGATCGTGATAGGGATAAGGAAAAGGAGCGCGAGAGAAGAGAGAGGGATAGGGAACGAGAGGAGAGAGAGAGATCCAGAAGGAGCGGGAGTCGCTCCGAGAGAGACAGAGACCGGGAGCGAGATTTCGAAATGCGCGATGGACGGTAATTCCTATATCCTCCTTCATTTCTGCAATTAGCTTGTGAACTACGGTTTACTTTATGAGTTCAGTGCTGGTTCAATTCTTCAACTGTGCTTGCGAGTGGCTTGAATGGATTGATGCTGAGAAAAAAATCTGTGCATTGGTGATGTGATTTGGAGAGGATTGGTGTTTTCCCCTTAGTATGCATTGTGTGATTGTTGTTTTTCGGCTACTGACTTGAAATCTGTTTTCGTTTTATGTTTGAAGTTGTCCGTGGTGGGATGTCTAATGGTGTGTGCCCATTATCTATTCTTGTTGGAACTATTGAAGTTTGTGCAATTCATTTTAATCATGAAAGGAGGGCTGGGAGGTCTATTTGGTGTTAAGAAATGTGACAGGATTTGTATTGTTTGAGGGTAGATTTTATGCATTTCTCATGTGATTGTGTTATTCACATAGTTTTAACATTTGTTCTTATTTTAAAAAAAATTATCTTGTCATATAGATGAAATGCCTAGGTCCTTGCTGCTAAGAATTCCAATGTTTGAAAACTAATAATTCTGTTAATATGATAACTATTTTACAACCTTCAACGTCACCTTGTAAAGTTAGACGGCTAGGTTTTTTCTAATAGTATGATACCTGAATAAGTTAAGAAGGTATGCGTCTTTTGAACCGGGAGGTACTATTGTGACCCCGCTTCTGCTTGCCCTGGGTCCTCTGACATTTATTTGACTATTCTGATTCTAAGGTTGAACATAATTCATGATGTAGGTATTATTATATATATATATATTTTTTTTTTGGGTATTAATATTACTATATAATGTTTTTCTAATGGGTGGAAACTAGATTTGTGTTATGATAGTTTATTGACTACAATGATGGATTATTATTTTAGAAGATAATAAAGTAAGAAAATCCTAACCAAAGTTTCTGGGTAATAAAGTAAGAAAATCCTAACCAATGTTTCTGGGTCATAAAATAAGAAAATCCTAACCAAAGTTTCTGGGGTGTATGCATAATATTGTAGGGATTATTAAGTGATGTTTTGGTGTATGATGTGATAAAGTGTTTTACATAGGATTTATATGGTTAGATATGGAGACATCAACCCCTCTCAAGATTAAGTGCCATTTTGAACTATAATTTTATCGGAGTATGTGTGAAATTATGCTATAAACGCAGCTCATAATAAAAATTACTACTAATACATTTTCTACTTATTTTTTTACTTGTCAATTTTAATATGTGGTACAGGAGATTTAGGGATAAGAAAGAGGCCGTGGAACCTGAGGCAGATCCAGAAAGGGACCAGAGAACTGTTTTTGCCTACCAGGTTGGTTGATTGACCCTATTTTTTTTATTTTATTTTTTAAATTATCACAATTGGTAAGTTTTATTTCTTTTCATGTATGGCGTTTTTCTGATGATTGCCCATTTGTTCTGGTGATTTCAGATGCCATTAAAAGCAACCGAGAGAGATGTGTATGAGTTCTTCTCAAAAGCTGGCAAGGTTAGTTGTTTTTTAAAATATATGAACTTAGCTAGTAGATTTGTGATCACTTGCCTATTACACCATTCGTGTCTGTTAGAACTGTAATGACTTTTGTTATCATATTAAACCATCTTTATTATAATCTTAATTTATATTTAGTATATTGTTGCTTCTCAATCATGATTGCTGTTAGCAAATTACATGGAATTGATAAGTTCTTACGAGTATACTGAATTCTACTTAGAGATATTTGGTTTCTGTTGTAGTATATTGTGCTGTTCCTTCATTTTCAAGTAGGACAGCAACTTTATTATGTCTCAACAGACTGTTTGTATGATGAGTGACTGTGGAGCATATGATGATATTTTCAATGCCACAAATTTGGTGTTTGGCTTGCATGCTGGGAATGTGTTATATTTACTTCTGTAATTGGTACTTAACGTGTCATGTTTAATTTTCTCCCCTTTCAGGTGAGAGATGTTCGTCTGATCATGGATAGGAACTCAAGACGATCCAAAGGAGTTGGGTATGTGTTTTATTGTTAAATAACTTATTGTTTTTATGTATGTGCTATTGTGGTATTAGGATATCAACTTCCAAGAATCATGTTTAACTGTATCTTTAAATGGACTAGCAATGCGATAATGATGAGGGATGGTGGGAATACCTTGCACTCATGTTTAATCAATTCATGCTGCGCACTCAAGGTAGATGACATAATCCTAGTTTTTTGTTTGGTCCTATTCCCATTTCCTTCCTCTGCTTGTCATACAATGAGGATTTCATTTGTATGCTGATGACCCTTATTTTCCTCCATTTATTATTTGAAGTCCCATATATTGGTTGTGGGGCTTCATAAGGTTGAAATGGAGGAAGTTTTGCTCTCCTTTTCTCTCTGGCTATCACTATTCAATTTTTTTGGTGAGAAGAATGACTCTTAGTATCTAGATGAGATGCTAATGGATTTGGTTTTGTTTGACTTTTTAGGCCAGCTGCCAGTTTTAGGTTGGATTTCTTATCTTAGGATTTGATTTGTCGCATGTATACGTAATTACATGTAAAGGAAATGTGTTACTGTTGCTAATTTTTTCTCGTCCTGTCTCAATGGTTTCCTATCTCTATGCTCATACGGTATTCTCTTATTTTCTTGCCACTTTACATATTTTGGCTTTTTATGTTTATTATGACAGGCTAACATTTACTTTACAATTCAGATACATCAAATGAACTCAGCTTGAGCTGTCTGCACTAGAGTTTTTGTTTCCCTGCATCACTTTGCTGTATGCTTTGTAAGTTTTGATTGCAACTATTGGTTTCTTGGTTCTGAAAACTTGATGCAACTTCTTGATGAGGCTGCAGGTATATTGAATTTTATGATGCAATGTCAGTGCCAATGGCTATTGCTCTCTCTGGTCAACTTCTTCTTGGACAACCTGTAATGGTGAAACCTTCTGAAGCTGAAAAGAACCTTGTTCAGTCTAACGCTTCTGGTGGAGCAGCTGGTGTAGCTGGTCCTTATGGAGCTGTGGACAGAAAATTGTATGTGGGGAATCTTCACTTCAATATGACGGAGAGTCAGCTACGGGAGGTATTTCTTTTTTGTTGCTGTTTTACTGGCTTGTGTGGTGAGGATGCAGATGTTTGCATATTTCTCGTCATCTCTACTAAATTTATCAGGAATGTGAAGGCACAGTATTTTATTGAATACCAGTGGCTTGACAAAACCTATTTCTTCTTGGAAATATTAAATTAAGTTCCTCTAAACTGGATCTAGTTTGTTGATAGATTATTACCAATTTGATTCTTATTGTTACAGTTTTATCATCACTTGACATTTATTTTTTCTGTTTTAGATTTTTGAGCCATTCGGTCCTGTTGAGGTTGTCCAACTGCCTCTTGACTTGGAAACAGGCCACTGCAAGGGTTTTGGGTTTGTTCAAGTTCGTTTCTAACACCCAACTTTGCAAAATATTGCTCTATGTAATAATTGTATTTACCTCTTTAATTTGATTTCACTGGGCAGTTTACCCATCTTGAACATGCCAAGGCTGCTCAGAGTTTAAATGGAAAATTGGAGATTGCTGGCAGGACTATCAAGGTAGAATTTTTGTGTTGGACATTTTAGTTTTAACCTGGTATCTTTAACTTTTGTTGATGACAATTCTGATAGTTCATGTGTTTCTGATTGATGTTGTTCATCAAATTCAGGTCTCATGTGTAACGGATCATGTTGGAAGCCAAGATACCACTGCAAAATCGGCAGACTTAGATGATGATGAAGGTGGATTGGTAAGTTTGTCTCGTTATATAAAGTATTCAAAACTGGTTTTCTCAACTTGGCACGTTATTAAGAATTTTAAATCTATATCTCATCATGCAATATTTCAAAATAACTGTGTGCTTTAAAGAAAAAGAAAGTTTTTCTATTATGTGTTTAAAAAGTGTATAATAATCAATGTAACTCTTAAAAGGTAGTGTTTGTCCTTCCAGAAGTTAGAAATATTCTTCAAAGCAAAAGCTCCAGAAATGCTGTATCATAAAATCCATTTTTTTTATCCTTGCATAATGGATGTTGAGGTTACTAAAAATTTGGTACGTCGATATATTTCCAGACTGTTAGATCATTAGATGAGGATGTGTTCGTGTTGGACATATCACCATCCAACACATGTTGAACACACCTGTTAACACGGACATGAATATCAAGCTATAACACTTACTCTTGGTTAGACACCTCTAGGAAACTTTTACTATTAAAAAAATTAACAAATTTAATTTAAATTGTATTAAAGTAAAAAAAATATTAGAATTTAAATGATTTAATCTACTGTAACAAACATTAAAATTGAAAATTAGAGTAGAGTCTAATTTGTCTCTTGATGATCCAGAACTAGAGAATATGTTTTTCAATAATGATGATGTAAGAGGTCACCAACTCTAGATTAGACACTTTTGGAGCAACTAGCAAATGATGCCACTTGGCATTTTTTGGAGGCTCATTATTAGTGTGCTGAACTAGTTGTCTTAAGAAATATGTTTCATCTTGAATTTTTTATAAAATATTGAAGTGACCACACATTCCCTCATAATATTTTCTTTGCATGCTATTATCATAAATATTGTCGAGCTTAACAAGTTTATTTTTTCAAAGGTGAAAATATAATTTTTAATTCAATTCTCAATATATGCTCTCAACACAAACACACGTTTGGTGTCTTATATTTTAGACATTAGCTGTGCCTAAGTTTTGGTGTTGGAGTCGGTTCTTCATAATTGTCATAGCTGTGCCTTAGTGCTGGTGAGGATTTTCTTAGGTTATAATTAAATTATGGACATAGGTTAGAGGCTGGTGCTTTCAGCATTCCCTCTTTTATACGATAATTCTATCCTTTTATTTTCTGCACCTTTTATCCTTGCACCTTTCACTTTGTCATTTTGTACTCTCTTATGGCACAATTCTTTATAGTTGAGTACAATTCCGAGGGTGTTAAGTAAACTTTTTTGTTCCTACCTACGTTTTTATTTTCCTTGTATGATAACAATGATCTGTATTCAAAATTCTTGCTTAGCTACTGTGCTATTTTTGCTATGCAGACTTTAAATGCTCACTCCAGAGCATTGCTTATGCAGAGGCTGGCTGGTGCTGACATTTCTGCAAGGTTTGTTGTTAATAGTATTTCTCATATTTAGCAACTGTGGTCGTAATCTTCACATTTTTTCTACTTTGCAGCATGGGTATGCCTGTTGTGAATGGCTCAGTTCCTGCTCAGCAGGCTGTTAGCTTACCTATTGGTGCACCAGGTCTTCCAGCGCAAGTTATGCCCACCCCAGTGGTAGAACCTGTAGGAAGCCCGAGCGAGTGTTTACTTTTAAAGAATATGTTTGATCCTAGCACTGAGGTCTGTGGTTGACTGATTTTATTTTACCACCAGGTAATGTTTTCATTTAACTAAGTACTGATGATGATAAACATTGGAATGCAGTCGGAACCAGATTTTGATATAGACATTAAAGAAGATGTAGAGGAAGAGTGTTCTAAATATGGCCGGGTGAAGCATATTTTTGTTGACAAGTACGTTCATTAATGTGTAACGCCCTTCAATAATCATGATCAATTTTACTACATGCCTCAACTTTTAATTAAAATTAAATTAATTCCACTTTAATGTGTTACAACTTACAATTCTTTAATTGGTTTGGCATGCACACAGAAAAAGTGCAGGTTTTGTCTATTTGCAATTTGAAACAGTGGAAGCAGCGAGTGCTGCTCAACATGCAATGCACATGAGATGGTTTGCACGAAGGTTAATTTCAGCAATCTTCATGGTAATCTTTTGGTATTCATGAATCCTTGCAATCTTTTATTTTTTTATTTGAAAATGTAATGTATAATGAATAAAAAACTAGGTGTTTGGTTATTTTTTTTTTCTTAATATCATTTCAACAATAAATTACGAAAAATTAGAGAACTGATAAAATGAGAACGAAGTGACATTTTGTATCGAAGGGTTAACTAGTACTTCTTAGCATATAGTGTGTACAAAAAATGCAGAAGAATGAGAATAATAAGTGTTTCAAAATTAGCTACCAGACTCATTGTTTTACGCATTTGATTAGTTAATTAAGAGCAGACTATTCTCAGAAGTTGGGGCCTAGGTAATCAAATTGGTGAAAATCCCATTAAGGCACTAAAAGCACAGATCTAGTCATGTCTGGAGCCTTAGGTTGCATGGATCTAAACTAGGATTTTGTAGTACTTTTCATAAGATTGGTAGTTGAGAGTTGAACTTGTTTAACTTTACTTGAGGTATTGCTTTGATAGGATTATTAGTTTTTTTTTTTTTTTTTTTTTTTTTCTCAAGTGTCTATGTAGGTTTACTCTTTAGTCTGAACACCATCCCACACTTGTTGTCCTCGTGCATTTTAACAAATTTCGGTTCAGTTCCCCCTGGCCTACTAGAGTCTTTGTATTAGCAGGTTTTCAGATACTTTGTAGCTATGTCTGTATTTGGGACCTCCTTTTTTACTTTCGTCATTCCTGCAGTGTTGGGGATGTATATAACGCTATGAGCTTCTTAATATTTGTGACTTCTCTTCTTTTATATTTTATAAAATATTAGGAGCTTAGTAAGGCTTCCACGGGTTTGAATGCAAGTATTCCTGTTGTCTTGCGAGTATTCCTGGCTTGGGCCTTATATTAAATGTATCAAACTAACATGTCAGTGTTTCTATCATATCCGATAATCAAATTATCAAAATATTATGCGTCCTGTATGTTGTCTCTCTTCCCTTTTTCTTTTTTCCTTTAAATTTATAATATTATATAATATTCTTTTTTTTCTGCATTTCAAGAGATTATTTGTTTTGCAGCAACCACAATTATATGAAGCCAAGTTTAAAGGGGAGTGAAGAAAATTCATACATGCCTCGGGGCTCCTGATGATACAATATGCATAATTTTGAGGTCTTCAATTTTCATAAAATTAAGCTCTAGTTTATTTAGATTTTGATTCATGAATTGTATTAGATTACAGAGATGGTAGTGTTAATGTTGGCGATATTTATGATCAGTTTAACGTTGAGCATGTCAATGCATTCTAAAAATCTTTCATACCGTTCATCTTGTGAAATGTAGAATATCTTGTATCTTTTATTGGGCATTAATCATTTATCCTACTGTTTGACATTTATTAAAAATTATAAAATATTAGGGGTTCATCATACGAAAATGAAATGTTCACGATTTTGATTTTTAAATAAATTTTAACGATAGAAAAGGATATTTCTGGATTATAATGTATTATGTCTCAAATTAGGTGAGTGTAAGCAAAGGAATATTTTACTTTCTTTTCAAATATTTTTATTACCAATTAAACTTTATTGGAGAATATAACTCAAATGGATTTGATTCAATCGACATTTACAAAATTGTTATTTTAGTATAATTTAATAGTGTGTTTTAAAGTAATATTAATATTGTCCAGTAAGTTTACGTTAATATTGTTATTTTGATTTCGTGCTTTGCACGTGAACAATTCGGTCTTTGGTGGTTTAAGTATCGATTCTTAATCTATTGGTGCATTGAATGAATTGTATATTTTTTGGCTTATTAAAAACATGGGTTGGGTGCACTTAACTCATTTTTTATTAACAAGTAAAGGAGTTGAGCTTGTTATTTAATTTATTAAATGGCTTTGTGTGTATGCAACTTAATATCATGTCATTTCAACTATAATGATTATTTTATAAATGGTTAGAAGCTTTTATTGAAAATGTATTGCATAACTAATGTTTCGCCCGAGTTAGTGTAGCGTGGCTTGTAGGTATTGCTTTAAGCTGAGGTAATTTTAACAAAATCAATGTATATGAGTTGAATACTTACGAGTATGTAACAATCGTTTTTTAAAATCGTAGGAGGATACGAATGTGTATATACATAAATGTTTTATTCTATTACCGTTTTATATTGAATTGTTAAACTTAATTTTATTGCTCTTTTACATATTGAATCATTAAACTTATTTTTATTGCTTTTTTTAGTCTTGTTTTCGTATAAGTCGACAAATTTTCTTTTATTGCATATTTCTTTTTCTGTCAAGTTTTTCTTTGATACTCATTAAATTTAATTATATTTTAAGATATTTTATTAATTATATAATTAGCGTGTTGGTTTCTTCATACAGCTGGGAAAAAAAAGACAAATCCTTCACTCTTTTTTTTGACAAGTGGCCTAAAGCTCATCTAAGTATGTCAGTCATAGTTACTTTAGTCCTTTGCCTGAAACTTCAACCTGCCATAAAAAAGAGACATGATTCTAATTGTTCGATCGCATGGTTTAGAGGTGGAACGTGGATCCTGCTCCCGTGTGGTATGACTCGACTTATACTTGTTATGATAGCACATGTATTTTGTTTCCTTTGGCTTGGGGCAAATCCCTTCCCTACACTGAACAGAAGGTCGATACTAGGATTCTATCAAAAAGATCTGGTCCGGGAAGCTATCTCACGAACTGAAGACAATGGAAGCCAAATAAAAAAAAAAAGATCTCTTTATGTTTTTCAATCTTCTTCTCTTTTGGGTGGGAGGCATATCTCAATAGTTTGATTCTTATTCTTTCTTTTCTAACGACTTTGCGGTATACAATATAATTAAGTTAATATATAAAAAATATATATTTATTAGAGACAAAGTAGAATAAATGGAGTAAAAAAGAGAAAACAACCTTTAATGAATGATAAAATAAATAACTGGAATAGTTTTATAAAAAATATGTAAAAATAACTGTTAGTCTTTAAAAAATAAATAAATAATTATATTATAAAGATAAAATTAGGAATAAGTAATTGTGAACACAAAAAAGGAATCTCTTTATATATAATTATAGATAATCAATATTTAAAAAAGGACAAATGATAATGTTTGTGTTGTGTATGGATATTTTTAAGAACCTAAATGTTTATTCTAGTAGTGGTGTACTAATGGATTCTAATTCCTTGAGTAATATGTTTTCTTTAGAAGATGTTATTCTAACTTTCGATATTTTACAAGGTTTACAATATTTATATTCAACTCATTGTAATTATGAGGCAATTCCTAATTTTTTATGTTTAAGGAAACTCTATTGTGGAATAAATAATCTCTAAATAGGTTAATATGTTTGATGAGAGAATTTCGAGGAGGATAATGAATTAGTTCAAAATACAAGAAAACCTTATCGGGATAAGTCAAAGAAAGTTAATACTAAATATTCCAAAACAAATATTTCTAAAAGGTTATAATAAGTTTTAAAGATCTTTTGTGGATAGTGAGTGAATTTAATAGGCTAGAGAATTTGATTATTGAGCTTTAGTTTCCTAATGGTGTTGCATTAATATGCTTTTTTCGTCTATGTATTTACTTAATGTTTTCATCATAGGTATTTTTTGCCTGTGTCTAATATTTTTATCATAGATTTGGTGTCATCCTCTCATGTTTTTATTTTTTTTCTTTTTAATAAAATCTTCATGTTATGCTAGCGATGACTTACATGAACTTATTGAAAAAAAAGTACAATTATATGAGAATACCAACGAATGAATAATATGTCATTTCTAAACTTTCTAAACAAAGGAGTACAAATAAATCTATGGATGTTGTCATCTCATGTAAGAACAAAAAATAAATTTATACTCATGAATATTGTTTAAATTTATTCCAAATTTTAAGAAAAATCTGTCTCGACTAAACATGAAAATTAAATTTCAATCTTATTAAATTGTGAGTATGAGGATGACAATAAATAAATAAATAAATAAATATATATATATATATATATATTATTTGTCTCTATTATTATACTCATTTTTAATTAAATTACTAAAACACTTAATTAACTAACCTATTTTAATTATTTTCTTTTGTCTATTGTTTTGTTTCTTTTGAAGAAGTCCTTATTTTGCTATGCAATATTTGAATATCAATTAAGTTTTCTTAAAATTTTAAGGTATTTTTTCTCTTATTAATTATAATTTTATTTATAGATTTTCTTGATTTGGATGGTTTTGTTAAAGTGATGTATTGCATTTCAAGAAATATAAATCACAATTTCATCAAATTAAATTGTTTTATAAGCATAAATCTAACCATTTTGTTCTCCCTTTTAATATTTTTTTTGTTATTTTTTTTTCTATATGAGAATTTGTTTTAGTGTTCAATAATGTAAACTTATTTTTTTTCTTAGTTTTGTTTCATCACACAATTTTTCATTATCTCTTTTAAAAATTTACTTGTTAGATATTTTTGTTCAAATCCTCCATTTAATCTCATTATAATTTTATAACTATATATAAAGAGATCATTTTTTTTTTGTTTACAATTACTTTTTTTCTAACTTACCGTTTGCAATATAATTATTTATTTATTTTTTAAATATTAACAAATATTTTTACATATTTTCTATAAAATTATTTTAACAATTATTTTCTTTTTTTTT
>Ga0209589_1000531_pt1 | contig 54373 bp, 19 predicted proteins | sample CowpeawhiteBW_FD_187525 | JGI IMG/M metagenome (GOLD analysis project Ga0209589, IMG submission 187525) | Root nodule microbial communities of legume samples collected from California USA - Cow pea white BW (SPAdes) (version 2) | ecosystem: Host-associated > Plants > Roots > Nodule | place: USA...
TTACCTTGCTCCGTCGACCACCATTAATCTCCGCCATTAATATTTATAAATATTTATATTTCACAGTACATATTATTCACCACTTTAATTTAATATATGTATATACATAACAAAACAATTTCTCTAATTTATTAAATCTATCATAATTATTAAAAAATAAATCTATTTATAATAAATCAAATAATAGTTAAATAAATATGATAATAATAAATATAAATAATAATACTTTTTTATTTTTATAAATTAAAATATTTTTATAATTTATTAAATCTATCATATCACTCACTAATTTTTATAACTTTTTCTAAAATTTCTTAATCTAAACAATTTCATGCTGACTTCCTTTCCTCTCAAATTCACTTATTTTTATTTTCTTACAAATAATTTAAAATAAATTTGCACAAATACATCGTAAATAATATCTTCAGCTATTTCAAATGATTATAAAACATTTATGTACCAAATTTCACTATAAAATATCATGTAGTAACATTTTATTTCTTTCTATATATTCCATTTGACCAATTCACATATCAAATAACAAAACTATTTCATATTAATAAACGAATGTGTATAAATGTTATTATTCATGTTATAATTATTACTTCTATACTTTGCCTTAACAACCTAAGTCTATTTGTAAATAAATTGTTCTTACACTGCAAATTTATTTCTATCTAATGTTTCATTTTTTTAAATTAATACGTTTACTAAAATGTGTTATATTTTTTATACTATTTTCCTTTTACTTTCACTGTTAAATGCAAATATGAAAACCTGACAATTAATAAACAACATTTTCTCTTATATTTATCAAGATAATTAACTCATGTAAACATATAATATGTCTGAATTTTATGGTACATCCTCAGTCAGCTTTCTTACCTACACCAACCGGAAAAACAAAATTTAATATATATATTAATGAGACTTCTAGATATCTACATCCCTTACTTGGTTTTATATTATAAATAATCTTTCAGAAGTAAATATCCGTTTGCTTTGACTGAGCCTTGAGATCCTTCAATTTCTTTAATATGTTACTGAAGTAGTCTTGCAAATACTTTTCCAGTGTAATTATGTCTTTTGAATCAACTCCAAGCAGATTGTATGTATCCGCCATTGGAACAGAAAACACAGTATCGCTGCTAAGGACCTGCATATTTTCCCATTTAAGCATATCTTATTACCACTATCAGGAAATACAAATGCTTTATATACACTAAATGCCATTTATTCACAGCTAAAATATAATGTTACTACATTGTGGTGATACTATAACATAACATTTTATTTCTTTGACAGACAAGTTAGTGGACGTTGAGTTCATAGCTGGCTGATTGAATCGTGTTTATCCAGTCAAATAAATAAATGATTACAGAATAAATAAAACTGTTGAACAAAGATTAATAATAAATTATAAATTTTGAGAATATAACAAATCATATGAATGAAAGATACACACTTGAAATTGAACCCAGAAATTAAAATTCAAAAGTCAATACACCAAAAAGATAAAATTAGGGTGTGTATGATATGGCTGAATTGATTTTGATTGACATGTTCAAATTGATGGAGAAGCTAAAAAATAGTTGTTTCTGTCCAAATATTAATTTTTAATTTTGAAATTAGTTTTAGAAAACATCCACACAATCTACCAAAATGATTTCGAAGGTCCTATATTCGTCAAAATCAAGGGTGCCTCCAACTTGAAACTAAACATGTACTTAAACGCCCATACTCAACTTAAATACTCAACTTAAAAAGAGAGTGATCACATGGACTAATGAAAAAGAACAATAATACACATATACCTTAATTTTGTTTAGACTAATTATACTTTGTTTTTTCTTTCTAACAAAAAGATAATATTTAGACCATTTTCTTCTCGACCACTTTTAAAATAAAGAAATAAGGTAAAATCAATTTCTTTATAAACTAAAATTAACTTATAAACTAAGTTATAAACATTCTTCATACAACTCCTTTAGCTTCTTATTTTGAATTTATACATAAAGTTAAATTTATCTTGTAAAAAGTTTATTTAATATTTTCTGTTTATTTTTTCTCTCACAAAAATACTCTATGAAAAAATGTGTCCATTCTATATCGATAAAATCGATAATTTTACAATTAAACCATTGAAAGAGTTCGAATTTTTGAACTTGACTTACCTGAGATGAAGAATATGTTTAGGAAGAAATCATAACAGTATATTAAAAAAATCAATAATTAAATTGTAATTTAATAAACTATAAAACTGCAAGAATCCATATCATTATTTTTTATTTTGGAAACTATATATAATTTCATATTTTATTTTCTAAAATACAACCCTTCATTTTAGTTTGCATGTAGGCACTACCAAAGATTGATCACATTGGATTTCCTTTCCACCCGATTCAATCCAAGTGTTCAACTTAAAACTTCTCTTAAAAGTTAAAATCATGTCATACAATTTTGTTGCAAATGTTGAAGAGGATCTTCTATAAAAGTCAAATTATGAACTGAAAAGAATTTCAGTCGAGTTTGTGAGTCATGCATCACCCATTTATCTGTTTTGTGAATCATCCCCCATTATTATATACCAGAGGCAATCACTTAAAAGACATCGTATAGGTGGAGTGGAAGAATGTGAAAATTTCTAGTTGAGATGCTAGTAATAAGGCAACAAGAACATTCGGATACCCCCAACAAAGAAGTCATCACATATCATTAAAGCCCCCATGGGAATTGCCCAATGGGTTTGGCTCACTGGTGGGTATTAAAAGTTTATTTGGTTTCATAATAATTTAAAAAAAATCCCGGAAACATAACAAACCATCCAACAGTGGACGAATACTGGATTTGTGCTTGATCTAAAAGGGAAAAGGTGGGTAACGGAGCAATTCCTTCCAACAGTTAATCAATTTACTAAAGAAGGTGTAGTGGGTAAAGAAATAAGTACCTCTGAAAATGCGAGTCTGTCAGCAACATCATTTGTCCACTCAAAAACGCGAGTCAACTGACGAGTGAATCTTAAAATGGAGACCGGAACTGTGGTGACATTAGCATCTTGGCCTGCAAGCCTCTCGCACAAGGTTATTACCTGACAGTAATAGGAGGAGTAAGGAGGAGCATTGAGGAAGAGAAAAAGAAATAGCAGCAGAAGAAGATAAGTTATAATTACCTCTTGGGTTGTCCAAGCACGGGGACCAGCGAACGTAAGAAGTTTACCAATTAATTTCTCATTTCGTATGGCTATAAATGTCAAGCGAGCTATATCCTAAAGGTGGAGGCAGAGCGATTAGAAAGGAAAATGAGGAGGGAAGAGATGAATTGTGGTACATAAATTACCTGAGTATCCATGTAAGCAATTCTGGTGGGAGCATCAGTTCCCCAAACAGATTTTTCTTCGAGGATAGGAACTGCGTACTGACCAATAAGACCCTGCAAGGAAAGATTGTAAATTAATGAAATGGAAGTGGGTAGAAATTAAGAAATTAAAGGAATGGCGGTGACCTGCATGAAACCGCATAAGCGGATAACGATGTGATTGAGGCCAGAATCACGGAGGAACTTCTCAGTGCAATACTTGATTTCCATGAGGGGAACCTCGGGATGTTTGTCACAGTTATGGATGGAGTAGAATACATATTTCTGGATGCCCATTGCCTTGGCACATTGTATGAGAGCCACTTTTCCTTCCCAGTCTACCTATGTTTGTATGTATGAATTGTATAAATGTGTGTAAAGGAAATGAAAGGAAATGAAAAGGTGAGTGGTTACGGTTTTGATAGGCTCCTCGGGACGGCCAGTGGCGCAGTCAATGACGGTGTGAATGCCAACCAAGGTAGCAGGAATGGTCTCCGGTTTACTGAGGTCAGCCTGAGAAACGGGAAGAAGAGAGTGAAGAGAGTGAAGATAGAAATAGAAGTGGTGATGAATGGCAAGACATTTAATTTACATTGACAACGGTAGCTCCCCAATCGCGAAGGAAGTCGGCAGGAGCGGGCCTGGGCCTGACCAGACACCTGACATCGTAGCCTTCGTCGAGTGCCCGTCGCACAACCTGCCTTCCAAGGGTTCCGGTGCCACCCACAACCAGAATGCTGGTGGGCCTCACTGGGCTCCCGGGCCCAAAATTGGCAGTCCCTTTCTCAATCTCCGGACCGGCACTGGCACTGCTGCTGCATTTCACCCTCCAACTCCACTCTCTTCCTTTTCCCCTTCCTGTCACTTCCATAGACGTTGATGTTAAAGGAAAATTGCAATCATTTGCGGGAAGGAAGTAAAGGAAGGCAGTGACTCACCCGCAGAAATGGAATGAGAATTGGGAAACGCCAGCGTGGTGGGCGCAACACTACAGCGCCATTGCAGTTGCGGCGTGGGTGCCTTGAGCAGCGCCATCTTCATTTCTGTTAACGGTGGAAGAAGAGAAGAAACGAAAACAGCTTTCCTTATTCTCTCTCTCCCCCCGCGTCTGATCACAATTCCTCCACGTTGGATGCTTCCAGGATCACTACTCCTCTCCACTGTCCTCTTTCCTTTCTCTTCTATTATCCACCCTTTTTCTTTTCTTTTTCTTCTTTCTAAATAAATATAACAACTTTCAACTTTTTCTAAATATATTTTCATGCATAATTTTAAATTTAAATACAATAATTATTTTTTAATTTATCTTTTTTAAAATAATTATTTTTAACTAAATTTGTGTGTTTTTTTTAAACCAGTGATTTGATAATAATTTTTTTATTACTTTATTTATTTGACTCACGTGTTAATATTAAAATAAAATAATATTACGTTAATAACTTTTTAATGTTTTAAAATTGAATACACAAATACAATAATAACTAAATTAGAATAATTTCTAATTTATTATAACATACATTGTTTAATTTTAATAAATGTTAAAATATTAAATTAATACAATAAGAATAGGATCGGATGAGATGAGATGTATAGAGAAGAAAATGAATCTCATTTCATTCTTTAATTTTTTTTGGGTTAAATATGTTTTTGGTCTCTCAAGTTTGAGTAAAATTTGGGTTTAGTCCCTCATCAAAACTTTTGACCAATTTAGTCCTTCATCTTCCAAAATGCGTGAATTTAGTCCTTTTAACCAAATTTTGTTAAGTTTATCTGACATTTCAAGCGCATTTCATGATAGTATTTAAATTATTTATATTGTTTGACACATTTTTGCTTCAATGTTAACTTAAATACTATCATGAAATGCGCTTGAAACGTCAGATAAACTTAACAAAATTTGGTTAAAAGGACTACATTCATGCATTTTGAAAGATGGAGGACTAAATTGGTCAAAAGTTTTGATGAGGGACTAATTCCAAATTTCGCTGAAACTTGAGGGACCAAAAACATATTTAACCCATTTTTTTTTAACGGTAAAACATAAAACTTATTAATTCTAATCGTATGTTATAGTCTATGTATGAAAACAAAAATAAGTGGAATACAAACTCGTTTTTGTATCACGTCTCACTTGTTGTGTGTATTTTTGAAAAAAAAAATAATCATTTTTTTACAATGAAATATTAGCTTTATAGTATTTTTTATGAGTTTTTACTTTTTCTCATGTAAAATCATTTTTTGTTTGAAATATAAGAATTTGAATAATTACACTTTATTTTTTTTTTAAATTATTACACTATAAGTAGTGTAAGTATTCTTATATTTTTCTTTATGAAATTTTCTTTGTCGAAATATAAAATGAAATCTTAACTTTTATGTGTTTTTTTATAAATCACTCATGTATCATAATTCATTTTTTGCTAATTATATCCTTCAATATTTTAAGTTTAGATTCAATTATTAATGAGACTCAAAAGAGTTTGAATGAATGAAAAAAATAATCTTTTTGATATGTGTTTTTCTTATAATTATATAATTATAGTTATATTAATTTATGTATTATTTTTGTTATTAGTGAAAATAATAATATATATAGATTTTGAAAATGATTTTACATTATCACCTACGACAATCAAAAAATCTTTCACCAGTATTGGTTAGATTATCTTTATTAGTCAATTCATTCTTAATTAAGTTGATAATTATCATTTTACATTCATTACAATATTAAGTTCATAAATTTACGAAGAAATTATTTTTTTCACAATCGTATTAAAAAGATTGTCTAATTCGCATATTTTATATTTCCATTATGTTATGTTGATCATTTAACGTAATAATAAAATTCACGAGATTATCTTTTAATTATTTGATACTTTTTAAAATAATTTTTCATTTTTGGTATATTAGCTAAAACTTCATTAATTTTAATAGAAATATTTTCATTATCAATTACTGTCGCAGTATAATTCTATTACACTTAATGGAAAACTTAAAAAATACTTTAAATGTTTAGTACTTTATATTGTTATTTAAGTGACATATTGTTTCATAACAGATATTCTAATTTGAAGTATTTATATTAATATGTAACTTCTTTTTATGTCACATGTTTGCAAGATATTCTTGTCACAATCTTATTCAGCACATTCCCGTTCTCCGCAGTCTAGTGGTGAATATTTAGTTAAGACGACATCACTATTCGGATGGATAAAGGGACCTCTGCACCCGTGTGTGTAACTTCTTAAGACATCCCATAATTTTTAAAATGATATTTGACATTTGTAGAAGTGATCCTTAGATTATTTGTTCTTCTGAAAATGTTCTGAAATTTGTAGAACATGCTTTTCAGATTAGGAATAAAACTTAGTATAGGATTTTCAGAATAGAAACACTTGAAATATATTATGAAACAAGTTTTTCGAAATAAAAATTCTAAAACAAGTTTTCCATTTCCAGGATGAACTTTATTCCACGTGTTTTGTTTTGTTCGCCCTCTACATCGCCAATGCCACAACACAACAGTTATGACAGTGGTGATGTGATATAGTAAAAGAGGATATTTTATTCTTATTAGCAAATCCTGCATTATACGTGTTCACATCTTTTATTATTTCTTAAAATTTTACTATTTATAATATACATTAAATATGCTTGGTTAGAATGTTTTAAAGTCTACCAGGACATGATTTTAATGAACAGGCACATAAGTTCCTAACAAGGGGCAAAAATCATTATCTTTTTAATCAAATGTATCTAGAGTAAAAGATTGATAATTATTAATGAAACAATTTCTACAAGACTTTGATGTGTATTTCAATCTCAAAATGGACAATAAAAAAGAAAATAGAATATATATTGAGATTATCAACTTTCCTCTCTTCACACATGTTCTTTGCAACCTAGCCACCATCAAACAGCAAAATATGTATCTATCCATTTTTTGTTTTTTTCTCATTTTCTCTGGTTCATCTCCTATGCTCAAACCACATACAACTCCAACCTGATCCATCAACTCTCCTTACATCAGTAAAATATATCCATTTCTCTGAAATGAATAGAACTAAAATTATCATTCAAATATAAATACCAAAAGTCCCAGCCAGTATCAAATAATATTGTCCCGAGAAACAATGGCTTATTCTGGCAGCTGCTGAACATTTCTAGTTTGGTACAAAGCATTAGAAGCTGCCAGAAGTAACCCCTATACAAATACAGAAAGACCCCTCATATAATGATGGCACAAGAATATCATCATGATTTCGACTGAGGAGAAAAGATATACAAGAAAATATCAACCAGAACTCTCATGCGCCAAACATGTTTTAAAAGCCATCCTGAGCATGTAACAAATTATTCCTCCCACTCATAAGCTGCTCCCTAATCATTGGTTACTCTTTAGTAACCCACCTACGGCCTCTAATCTGGTAGCCTCCAAAACTTTGATCACTACTGCTCTCACCTCCACTCTCTCCACTTGCATATTCAGATTTTTTTCGGTGTTTCTTCCCCCTCAATATGCCACTATCGCTTACACTCCCATTCAAGAGGGGGTCATCAATTCCCCGAATCACTCTCCTTGCAGGTAATGATGAGGCAATGCAACTATCATCCTTGGTTCTTCTTCCATCTTTGTCATGTTTCTTAATATTTTCAGAGATTCTGTGTAGTTTTTCATTGAATTTAGTAATTCCCTTTTCCACGGGCTCCACAGCTTGATGAACAGTGAACTTCACATCCTTAACAATCTGAGTGTCAAAAAGAAAGGGTGAAGCAGATACAATATTGAAAAAGGCACTTGAAATTAATAAGCCAATATTTGTCTACTACTAATAAAAATAACTTTAGAATTTTTCAATCTTTTCTGGTCCTGAGGTTTCCTAATAAATCATATTTGTTGCCATGTTTACAAAACAAATTAATACCAAAGAATGGAGTTGAGAATTGAATTAAGAAAAAAAAAACTCCAATATATGCAGCTCACTTTAAGATTCCATATTCTCCTTAGAATAATTTTAAAGAAGATAGTTTGTTCCTTTTTTTATTAACTACCAATTAGCCCCTTTATGATAAGTTCATAAATACTTTAAAGGATTTCATTTTTCAGAGAACGAGGGAATAATATTATTTCCTCACCCTTGCTAGGAAAGGGGATTTTACCCGGTGTTAACTAATACCATATGCCCAGAGAAAAAGAAGCAAGTTGTAATATTACCAAACTTCAGGATACTTACATATCCACCACCACCAATAACAACATCACGAACACTCTCTCTAATTGTCATCCCACTTTTGGTATCATCATCTGGTGTAGGAAGACGCAGCTTTGTCGGTCTCTCACTGTCCCTAATTTCATCAGGGTCCAGAGGACAGTCAGCAGAGTAATCTCCCAGCACTGAAACGCTTCCAGGAAAGCGGTCTCCCATTAGCTCATAAGGCTTGGCTGGAAACACATACAGGTGAACTATGGAAGCAATTCCCATCTGTGCTTGATGAATACAAAGTGCTGTTAAACTCTATTCTTCCCCTTATCTGAAGCAGTCATAAAAATGTAAAACATGAAGATAAGAAGTGTTGAACATGTACTTAAGAGTCCAAAAAGGTTCAAGTACAAGTTCAAGAAACAGTGTCTAGAAGCCTAAGAGCTTGAGTGTTGACAAATTACATGCAAAATGTAACAGAACAAGGAAAACATAAATTAAAAACTACCACATTGCAGTGTATTGTCATCCCACGGCATCATGCCTGGTTATTATTATCAAAATTAATTAAATCATCAATGTACTGATCAACCAAACTAAATTAGTTTAAAAGTTGGATTTACCAAAAAATACCTAGTTCCATGAAAACAATCATATTATATTTAAGCACACCCATCCAACACAGATAATTGTGTCTTGAATCTATAGGCTTTTAGACAGATCGATTAGCAGCAAACTAAAATAAACCATCTAGATAAGTTTTTCATGCTCAAATTGCACAATTTACTTCCCACCAAGGCTATGATTAAAAGAGAGAATTCATTTCCCAGACCATGTTCACCAGGCATTCTGGACCATGGAGGACCAAGAACTGAGTTAGTCATGGTTAATGGTTGCACAAAATGCTTCCTTACAACAGTCAGCTGTAAGATATAATAGATACAAAAGAAATTCAATTAAAATGCTGACCCAGTTCCTAATGCAATTACCAAACAAAATGAAGCAAGGCAAACATAAGAGGACAAAGTCTACCTCAATACAAATGATGAAATCTTGGACACTTGACTTGAACTGCAAGCCTTGAGCAATGGGACTTTTGAACAAACCAAAGGTGCACAGGAGAGCAATTGCCACACCTTGCCACCAAGTGAGGAACACAATTGATTTAAATGTCAAAAATTTAGCCAATGGTTTTATATGAGCCAGTTCATCCTTTGTAACAGTATAAAACTGAACAAGGCAATACAAAGCCCACGACTGACTAAAATTCAGAACCACTGCCGTATAAGGATACCTACAAATGTAGCAGAAAGCTCATGCAGTTATATAACTTGAAAACCTTAACCTGTCACTAGAATTGCATGAGAACACAAACTTTAAAAGGAAGATACCAAATATGAAATTTTAACAACCAAATCTAGAAATAAACATAATAAATTCAACACCTATGCATGAAAGTAAGTGACAAGAGCCTCAGTAATAAATTACTTGAAGACTTCTTAGAATCTAGTACAAAATATATAGTCAAAAGAGAAATGCTAAATCCTCTAAACACATCATCACAACAACAAAACCCTTATCGCACTAGATGAGGTCAGTTTACACAAAATTAAGAGATTTTATCACAAGATTATCTGAGGAGTTTGAATACATAATCATAAGAGTGAAGAAAGACAAAAACAAAATGTAATTAGGATGAAGTAGGATTACTGAGATAATCTTTAAAGATGATTTAGCATTTCTCTAGTTAAAAATATTTGGACAGAAGAAACAATTTTGAATGGCAAGTTACTAACTACAATTCAAGCTACCATTCTCAGGTATAACAGGTTATGTTAGAGCTGTTTAGGTTCAAAGGACAAATTCATACTGCGTGTATAAATGGAAATGCAATCTAATAATCTATAATCTATATCCCATGATTGGATACTTTCTTTCCTTTTACCCCCTCTTTTTCTTGCCTGATACTCTTGTTTCCCTCCAAAGATTTTCATGTTTATTTCAAAAATTATGTCTCCCTTCTCGGTTATTTGTTCATGTGAAATTGGAGTAGTTTAATAAATAGCTCCTTAGAAATTTGGGTTCCGAATAGTCAAGCAGAATATTCTTCTCTATGTTATATTAGCAAAGATTAGTAGTTAAGGGCAAAAGTAATACAAAATGCATGTCTTGAAAGAAGATGACCATAAAATATAACATAAACGTAGAAGCAACGACCGATACAGAGAAAGGTGACGGCAGAACAGTTTCACAACAACTCTACCTAATATAAATGTATGGTTTCGTAGATAAAGAAAGATGTTGAATGTTCCACGGAACATTAATAATCATTTAAAAGAATAACAAAGAATGGTAATAATAAGGAAAAAAAATTATTTTAAGACAGAAAAAAAAAAAGCAAGAGGGAAAAGGAAATGAAACATTTTTATGTGATATGGTTGAACAAGGCAATTCGAGAGTATCTTACCCACATCCTGGTTTAAATTCTCCTTCACAGTAGACTCCAAAGGCTTCAAGGATTACAGCGAGAATAGCAGTGAAAGCTTTGATTAGCATCTGAAAGGTTTGGAGAGAGTATTAGTAAAAAGGAAAAAGAAAAGGATGATAGACAGAAGAGAAGCAAAGCATACATATTGAACAATGCCAAATTTAATAATTTGGTAGAAGCGATGACCGAGTTTCCAGGGTTTAAAGAAGTAGTTGAGAGGAAAGGGATGGTTGACAGTGGCCTTGTCAGAAGAATGTTGCAGAAGAGGAGTTTTAACAGAGAGACGAGACTGTCTTTCCATAAACTGAATGGTCCTTTCCTCGCCACCAAGACAGGCAACAAGGTATCTTCCAAAGCAATACATGGCGAAGGATTCATAGCAGTCCCTGAGAATCTCGCAATCGACCCCGATTGATGGATTGACCAATGATACAAACTGGTAGGTGTTGGAGGGAAGCGGAAAGTGAGAAGAGACATAACATGTAATATGTGATATGACGGTGAGTAAAGAAGGGTAGGAGGTGAGTGTGGACTTACCGATTCAATAGAATAGCAAGGAACCATTAGTATAACCCCAATCAAAAACTTCTGCTCCTCGGGATTCTTGTAAGCGGAAAGATGCTCGAACAGAAGATACATGGAGAGGGCGAGGGTAATGAGGAGAAATGCGGCTGCAATTACAGTTGCCCATGTGGGAGGCGAGGAAACCAATTGGATGAGAATGCTGGTGTCGTTCATTGACCAATCACTCCCACACACACGCACCAGTGTATATACCTCAATTCAACTCAGACATCACCTGTTCTGTTCACCAGATTTATTCGATCAGTGGATGACATCAACAGTGACAGGGTAAATTGATTCAATTCACGAACGATGGATTGAATTCCCCAATGGTGAATTCGCAGCGTCACCTCACCTGGATCGTCTCCCTATGCCAAGAAGCATGGTAAAGCAAGTAAGCAATTTAATTCACCAAAGGAAACCCTTCTTTCCCATCTCGCATCCCAATCCTCCCAACAACCTCTCTCACCCTCGTCCCTCCTAAAGTATAAATAAATAAAAAATAGGTTACATAATAATATCACAATCAATTTAATTACTACACGTCTCTCTTCTCCACTGCCTGCCTTGCCTTCCTTCCCCTTTTGTTCCATTGTTTTTATTACTCTTCTTTTTATAAATTATAAATTCCAAAAAATAAAAAAGGAAATGGAATTGTTTTCATTTATTAATTGATAAACATGAAACGACGGCGTTTTGACGAGGTTGAAGACCATTTGTTAGTTAGGTGGGGGAAGGAAGAGGTTTTGGGATACGAAAGAGGATGGAGAACAGGGTAACATTACAAGAATGGTTTGACCGCGTTGACTCGGAGAAGAGTGGAAGCATAACGGCGGTGCAGCTGAAGGTAAAAGCAGTTTTTGTTAGTTGCGGCGATGCGATCTTATCTTTCTTTTTTCTTATTGTTCTCATTCTCAGGCAGCTCTGGCTGTGGGCAACCTGCAATTCCCCCTCTCAGTGGTTCACCAGATGATCAGGTTTCTTCTTCTTCTTCTTCTCCGTTTTAATTCCTCTCGTTAATGCTGTGATTCATTCGTTGCCGTTCCATAGGATGTACGATTTCGACAGAAATGGTACCATGAGCTTTCAAGGTACACACGCCATTCTCAATACCCTATTATCCACTTACCATTATCCCGCCAAATTTCCACCTTTTTTTATTTTATCTTTTAATTCCAACATTCCACTCTATCTAACCTTCAAACAATTTCTTTCTCTCAGAATTTGTTGCACTCAACAACTTCCTTCTTAAGGTTACTACTTACTTTTACTTGTGCTAAATCACTCTACGTTCTACACCTCATCACAGTAATTCACATCACATCACATGTTTGTAAGACTACCTCAATTATCATCTTTTGACCTCCTAACTCGTGTCGTCCCTTATCTGCAGGTACATCACATAACGATCGATAAATTCAAATTATCCTTTGATATTTATCCTGTGTATTCTTTATACCAATTAAATTAATGTCTTTGCAGGTTCAACATGCATTTTCGGATCTAGAGAGGTGATCGTTTTATTTATTTTCACCTCCGTTATAGATTTATGCAATTTCGTTTCATGTCTCTTTTTATAAACTATTCTCCTTTATAGTTACACCTACTTAGATTTACTATGTGATGGACGACCTTTCTGAAAAGAAATTATTAATGTGAAGGTTCGTAAACCATGCGACTGTGGGTGGTTCGAATCTTAATACTATTGTGGCCTATTACTTCTAAAGTCTAAATACCTTTTATGTGATAGAATGCCAATCAGTAGATTTCTGGATAGTACTATTAATAGGGATTCACGTTAGAGAGTAAAGTCAGGGGTTATGCTCATTGGTTGAAATTTAAATAATTACGTTTTTTTTTATCTGTGTGCTTTCCATGAGGAATGGATGGATGAGTCGTAACATTTGTTAGGCTCTCGTTGATGCAGGGGTCGTGGTTTTCTTGTGCCTGATGATGTATTTGAGGTATTTTTTTAAAATTATTCTGAGTTATACCATGTACTTACTGTAACTATTTTATTCCACCCAATTGAGCTTATAGTTCTTAAAACTAATCTCTAAGTTGTAGAAACAAAATATCAAGGTCCTTTGTTGGTGTAATGTTCATATTCTCTTCTTACAGTGGTGTCTTTGCATGATTCGTATTTTCCTTGAGTTCTAGGAACACACCCTTCTTATTGGTTATTGAAAACTACTACAAAATCAAGAGAGTCACTAATAAGATGTGAGACCTACCAAGTTTTATCATTTCCTATCAGTGAGAAAGTGTGTTACAGTGTGTATTCCTAGCATTTATCTTTTTTCCAGTGATGAGAGACTACAAAACTCTGCTTATTTCACATAACATTCTCTTGTTGCAACTCATCTTGATGAATTCTAAATGTTTCCAGGCTTTGGTAAAAATTGGTTTCAAGCTGGATTCTCCTGCTTTTTACACTGTCTGTGAGGTAAAACATCTCTATATCCTTATTTCTTTTTTGTTCCTTTCTAGGAATGATAGCTTGGATATATAATAGTGAGATGGAGAATCCTATAATGCATTATGTTAGCCTTGTAATTATTTTTCATTGTTTTGACATCTAAAGTAAGTTTTAGTTGGAATTCTTGTTGCACATTAATGCAATACAGAAGACCATGCTAAATTATTTCTTTTTTATCCTTCTTAGAGCTTTGATCAAAGTAAAAATGGAAGGTTTCGGCTGGACGACTTCATATCAATCTGTATATTCCTACAATCAGCACGGTATGTTCTCATTTTATACAAAGTTCGGGAAAGGAAAGCCACAGATTTCTAACACCATTTTTTCCAACCTCGTTGAATTTTTATTTTGTTATCCACTGCAATATTATAATAAGGATCTTTCATTGCTTTTTTTTTTTTTTGCAGGAATCTGTTTAATTCTTTTGATACGGCAAAACAAGGCAGAGTTACTCTCGATCTGAATCAATTTGTGTATTGTAGTAAGTACACACTAAGCTGCCTTATATAATTAGTATCCACAGTTTAATCAGAGTTAGCTAGCAAATAACTTTTGTTTTAGAAAATATTTATCTCAGTGGAGTTGTATTTAAATTGTCCTTTAAAGTAATAAGGTTATATGAAAGTGTTTGCTCTGCTGCAATTCTGCTTAAATATGGCATGATGCACTTTGTTTCTTGACATGGACTAGCTCCAATGCCCACGTGAACTGGAAAGAAAAATTGCGAAAACAATCTCACTGGCGAATAACTTATGATTGACTTGCATTTACCCAATTATTCACTTCCATTTTAATACTACAAACGTCAAGCGGCCTAATTTAGGATTTTGAGTTGAGGGGTAGAAGTAGAAAGTAATGTAATTTATTCTTGCTCTAGATGTACTCCATCTGCCCATGCTATTTGGACTGCTTCTAATGTATTACATTTGCGTTTTACTTGGCACATTGCTACTATATTAATTCGACATATTAATTTCTGATTCTTTCTCTCTTCTCTTTTACAACTTGTCCAGCTGCCAATTGCAGAATATGATTGAACGTATGATGGCTTGGGAAGATGATTCACGAATACTTCACTTTGTCAACTACCATTAAGTCATCTTAGAGGGAGGTAATTTGTGATCACGAATAAGATGAAACATTTTGACTACTTGCCATCTGTTTGCAAAATACAGTTTTTTTTATGATACAATTTTATTTTAAAACGAAGTCGTTATGAAACATACTCAGTTACCACCCACAAAAGTATATCTTGAGTTATGATAAGATAAAATTTGATGTATCGCTTCTTATTTAACGAGGTTGGATAAACTAGAATAGTTATAGAACAACAAGATCGAAGAAAGAAGAATTGAAGATGAATTGAAAGTTTGTTTGGATTACGTTTGAAACAAAAGTACTTTAAAGGCAAACAAACTGATTTCCGCACAGGGTTTTTAAGCACGAGGACCTGTACATTGATTCAGAAGAGGAATTGGTTTGTTCTCTTTACTATAAGAAGTCTGGTTATTGTCGTTCATCCCTACACCATGGTAGTACACTAGTAAAAGTTAAATTAATTCATAGCTAAATAGTGTTAATTTTATATATAATATGTGCGTGCTAGAAAAAATGCCCAAGGTTAATGTGCATTTGTTTAAAATCATTATCTACAACATTTGTTTTAGGTTCATTACGAAATTTACAACAGCTCGTACGCCCAACTAATCTAACAACTAACTGATTTAGATGTTTAGAACAAAAAAATTAGACATTTAGAACAAAATAAGTAAAACTACATATAAATCATTGTGTACTATTTGCTTATTTAATTAACTTCTTTCAAAAAAAAAGGCTAATTAACTAATTATGTTCTGCTCTTTAATCAAATTTTATTTTGCGAATAATGTCGAGTTAGGTTAAGATAGATAAACCCAAGAACGCACTAATTAAACAAGTTAAAAAGAAAAAAAAACTTAACCCCACCTTATAATTTTTCTCCCAAACTTATCCTTCCTTTTCTTCTTCACTTTTAGCCTTATATTCCAAAACTCACAAATTTCTTACGTTCAATGAGACCCACAAACATAAGAAAGCGATTTAAGTTGAAAAATAATACGTACTCTTTAAAATACTATTCCATAGAACTATACTATTAAGTTATTTTATGAAATATTTTACTACGGTATTTTGTACGTGGATGTTGGAAATTTAAGTGTTTGGATTTTGTGGGTTCTCCAAAGAAAACCCCCTACCTTAAAATTAGAAAATTTGTTTAACTTCTACATTTCTTATTTCTTATTTTACTTTGATTGACTTAAGCCCTCGTGATTGTGAGTAGTTAGTTAATCTACCTAGTTTTATTGGTATTATTAGGATAACCAAGTGAGTTTCGATATTGTCATCACGATTTGATGAGCTCTTGAGAATGAAGTTTTGTTGTTACAACTACATATTACATTCTTATTTCTTAATATTTCTAATAATGTATTTTAAATGTGGGTTTTGACTTGTCGTTAGAGAGTGTTGTTAGCAACAAAAAATAAAGGAGATTTCTTTTTACACCTCCACATTTTACTTCTACACCTTATAAATATGAAAATGACTGTTTTGTCTTAAAATTAGATTTTACATTGTACAATCTAAATGTTATAGAAAAAAGTTTTCGGATTTCGCAATTCAGAAATCAAATAATTTATAAGTTATGCAATTCAAAAGTTTTTTTTTTATATTGAGATTGGTACAGAGTTATTTTTATTTTTTAAATACAAAATATTTTTTTCTCCTAATATCATCATGCAACGCATACATATTTTTGAAACTTTAGATGAATTTAGTCCTCCAACTGTGTAGATTTAGTTCCACATTTTGTTAAGTTTATTTAACGCATTAAACATAAACATATTTTCATATAGCATTTGAATTGTTTACACCGTTTGAGACATTTTTGCTTCAAAGACCATGAACATATATGAAACGTCAAATAAATTTAACAAAATTTGGTTAAAAAGACAAACAAAATTTGATTAAAAAGACAAACAATTCACATAATTCTCTGAAGTTGAGGAACTAAATTAGTAAAGTTTCAACTAATTTCAATTTTCACTTAAAATTAAGTAACAAAAAACGTATTTAAACATTTAAACTTGATGAATAACATTATAAAAGATCAAATGGTTTTTTTTATTGAAAAATTACAGTCTTTTTATTTTCTTTTCATTTATTCGTTTTCATTTTATTATATAAATTGTTAAGAAATTTAAGAATCTATGATTGGAATTGAAAATTCCTTAACTTATCACACCCTCAACAATTATTTAAGGCCGTATCTATCAATGACCATAATTTTACTAACCTATTTCATAAAGGCACTAATTTAAGGGGATCATAAAATCCATGACCATAATTTGAGGATCATTTTGAAAAACCAGACATAAAACTTCTATCATTCAAGAATCTATTGATGATAATTTTGTGGCTATTCACTTCTGCAAGTGCTCACATTTTTTCCTTTCACCCTAACCACAAACAGACCCTTAAAAGAACCAATTGAAGACCTCTATGACCATTTAGGAATCGGAAATTTAATCTGAAAAACTGTGACCATATATTGAGGAAAAGTAAATGTACTTCGAAGGCCTTATGCAATAATCTTAACCTACTCATTTTAATACCTTGAATATCCATTCTGTAAAGACCACACATTATACTCAACGTAACTTTTAGTGATTGTCAACAACACCCGAAAGAAAAACCGGTACTGGTAGTTGGATTCTACTACCATTCTACAAGTAAACTCTCAAAACAACCAAAACTACAACCTTAATTATCCAGCAGAAACAGGGCTGTTTCTATACAACCATTTTATACAACCTTCTCTGAAAGGTAAGGGTAACTCTCTGAAAGGAGAAGGTCCTCCCTTAGAGTTTACATCCACCACAACTTATGTTGCCAGCTCTTTTGCGAAGCTCTCAAAACAAACTTCTAAAAAACTCAGAAAAAAGCCAAAAGAAAAGTTCGTACCCAGAAGCCAGAAGCTCATGCGCGTTCCCGTTCCCCCGTTAATTATCCAGTAAAAACAGAGCAGGCTCTATTTTTGCGGCGCAGCCATACCTCCATGTACTGTACTTTCTATATACACCAGTGAGTTTTCCTGATCCGGCTTTTCGATGGAAAGTAACCATCAGCCTCGAGCATTCTCTGACATCACACACAAGGAACATTTACTATACACTTCACAAATTCAGCAAAATCAACTGACAGACACTGACAACAATAAGGACATCTGCCAAAAATAACTTACAGAAGCTGCTCTTCTGAGTAATCAGTATACCACTCGCTGGTCTTAGTCCATTGCTTAAACTGGTACATGCTACATTGAGCTGTGTAAATGGCTGCAGCAGCTAGCAAAGATGGTGAAAACTTCAGCATTTTGTATTCCACCAAGCAAAGTTCAACCAAGAAGAAGGACGAGAGCTCCAGCTGACACAGTTTCACAGATCTCATATTCGTTAAGTTGCTTTAGTATTATAAATCATCGTAAAACAATGCTGCATTACTCACCTTTTTATCAGAATGAGCTGCCTTTAGAAATCTTCTCATGAACATGTATGGAGTAGGCACAGACAAGTTGAATTGCAGACTGTTCATCATCAATTTCTCCTAGTGACGTATGTTTTGATTAGATGCATTTCCCAAAATTAAAGGGAAGCAAAAAAGAAAAAGAACGATGAAGCATAAACTGAGTTACCATAGCTAAAACTTCATCCCTTGTATATGCCTTGTCTGTTATCAGAATAAAATCCTCAACGGTAGGGACTGAGACCTCCTCGTACTTACAAGCTATTAGCATAGCTGTTACGCCAACTAACTGAAGTTTCTTTCTGATCATTGCCTGACGCTCCAGGAACCTGTCGATGAGATTGACAGTAAGGAACAATGTCTCCTCCAAAAGCTCAAATTTGTAGTGAACCTGTTAGAAACCGTAAAAAGCTTGACTAAGTTTTGAGAAGCTTAACTTCAACCCTTGAAAAGGACATCAACATGGAAATGTAAATAATGTACCTCAATAAGCCAGTCAACAAGAATGGCTCTCATCCTCTCATTAATGTCAAATTGATTAGTCATGTAATTTGGAGAGACACAGCTCGAATCCTGCGAAAGAACTGATGGGTCAACATCATATATATAAGTCCTTGCACCAGATTTTCCAATCAAGTAGTCAAGAAATCAGAGCCCTTTTCTAACATTTTCCAACCGACAAGGGAGGTTTTCTTTTAATTATTTGGGGAGATCCGATGAATGTCCAAAACCAACAAGAAAAATTCTACTTAATTTGTAATTTTAAAGAACAGCTGTTCATTACAAGAGCCAACCAGCAGAGAGATTTTGAATGTTACCTCGATTTTCTTGTAGAGGCTGTAGATATCATCGATGTACTCAACAACTGCAAGTGGATCTGTCCTGTCGCAGGCATCGATGTCTAAAACAGGTTCCTGCACATCTTCCATTTCAACTTCCTCCTGAGATACAGTGGAGCACACGCCATTTATGATATTCTGCCCAAAAACGCAGACAATGAGATGAAAACGTTCAAAGACTTACTATCCTGTCTATTTCGTCGAGCATGGCTTCAGTATGCTTGACGAAATCTGGAACTGCGTTGTCACCGGCATCCTCATCATCGTCGATAGCTATGATTTCACAGTCTAAGTTGTAACTCGGGTTGGGAGCCAACATGTTGTGTTTCTTAGTTGCCTGACATAACAGGATAGATAGGAAAGTCAAGTGAGTAAACAGATTAAAAAGAAAAAAGAAAAAAAAAATGATCCACATGTGGTTTATGGAGAGGGAAGAGTACATGAGGATGAGGGGGTTGGTGATGCAGAACTGCGTGTCCTTTGCTCTTGCTGCATCATCAAAGAAATTCAAAAAAGATGAACGTATATTGAAGTGTTGTCACACTTAAAGACAGACAAAGAGAGAGAGATTGGTTTCAAAGTGTACCGGGAATGAACAGGGCTTCTGTTAGGCATAAGATTCTGATTGATGCTACGGAGAGGCAACCGGTGATGGAGGGGCTTCAGATTCTCCTCCATTCTTGGATACCCTTTGTGATTCAAGGAAAGGAGAAACATTAAAAACAACGAAACCTCAATCTCGTCCTCGTATCCAAGTATTATTATTATTAAAATGAAAAGAATGGATAAGGAACCAACCTTGAAGATCTGAAGAGGGCAGGCGGTTTTCCTTTGAGGCGTCCATTGGCTTTGCTATGCTGTGTGTGCGTGCAGTGCCATAAACATTAATCAGAAAATTCGGAAGAAGATGAAGAAAAGCAAGATCCGTTGAAAGAACATAAACGAAAATCAAGATATCTGGGAAGATCCTTACGCTGCTCACTCACGCTTGTATGAATCCGAAGAAAAAGAAAATGAAATCTGAAAATGGGAGGCGACAGCAGAGCCAACACGCAGAATAAAAAGAAATGATGAAAAGCGAATTTCAGACGGTGATGTCGCCGTGTCACTGCTCCTAGCCGTTGCCCTTCTTAATAACGGCTACTTTACTATTGAAATTTGAAAAATTAAAAACATTAAGGTTAACTTTCACCCTTTTTCTTAAAATCTACTGCTACTTCAAAATTAAAGGTTTAACAATAAAATACAAGCTATTTCATACTTATTTTTTTACTTTTAACTCTCTTTTTCGATTACAAATTTATAAATAAATTTGTTTAAGATTAATTGTCTCGTTTCATAAAAAAATGAGGGAACTAAAAATATTATGTCAAATTTATTTTTTTTTTGTTATATATTGTTATAGATAAAAAATTTTAACCATAATAAATATGTGTGATAATGTTAAAAAATATACATTTTTAAAACTTATAATTTTCTCCATTAAGTTATCCTTTTCTAGAGTAATCTTTGCTGTCAAATTCTTTTTTACAAATTAAGGATACAAATAACAGTTAAAAAAGACAAATTTTCGGTCAACTTTCTTTTTGGGTACTTTTTCCACTAACTGTTTACAGATAGTTTCTATATAATATTAACTGCGAATTTTAAACATTAATTATAAAAGATAAAATATTAAAAAACCTAATATCATTTTTGAATAATACTCTTAAGAAAAATATTTCTTGTGAATAAAATTCAATGATATCTATATGTTAAAAAGAACAAATAGTCAAACAGGTAGTCAATAAAAATATTACCGTAATTAATAATTAAATACTTAACCCCAAAACATTTTCTTAAAATATATGGAATTTATATTAGTTTTAAAGAATAAAAATGTATATATGTTGAATATCATAACATTATTATTTACTCATTTTAGAAAAAATATATTCAGTTCATCTCATGAATACATTTTACAAAAATTAATTTGAAAATGTCAACCATATTTCATTCAATTAAATTTAATTGTAAAGATAACTTTTGTAATTAATATTAATTAAATAAATTTAATTATTATTCACAAAAGATAAGTGTTTAATAACTTCTATTTTTTAATGATCATAATTTATTCAAAAATATATTATTAGAATTAAAAATTCATTACAAACTAAAACAATTAGTTCTACATGTTTTTGTTTTTTATTTCGATCCTTATAGATATGCAAGTTTAGTTTTTGTCATAGTTACATTTATTTTTCTTATTTTGCTGCCTTATAATATTTTTGTTTTTGTTTTAGTTCTAAATATTTGTCAACATTCTATAAGCAATAAGATCTCAATTAAATGACCATGTGAGTAGTTGAGGAGTAACACATGTGCAATTTTTTTAATTTTTTATTTGAAGATAAAAACTAATGAGTATATGTTTTATTTTTCTATTGAATGACGAAACGTATAATAACACTCTTGCAGTATAAAAACACTCTTGCAATCACATTTCTCTATGTTAAATTTTCATAAAAGGATGTTCTCAAATTAACAAAAATTAATGAGCATATGTTTTATTCTTCCATTCTTCCATTGGATGACGAAATACAAGTAAATATTTTTTTATGCTCTGTAGTAGATGGAAAACTATATCGCATTGACTATTTTTAAAATTAAATAATTTTAAAAAATACATATGTGAGTTCTTTTCCCGTAGCTAGAATATGAAACCAAAATAGAAACACTCTAGTAATCATGTTTCTCTATGTTATAATTTTATAACCTTATGTTCTCGTAAAAAAAATGGTATTTATATTCAAGTCTTTGATTTGATTTGTTCTTCACATTTTTTTTTTATTAAATTTTTATTTTTTAAAAGAAACTTAATATGATTCATTTCGTTAAATTGTTATCGTTAAGTGTTACAAGTCAAAATATAAATCGATCATGTGTCAAGATCTAAGTCATATTATACTTAGAATCTTTGTATTTTTGACTTGTCATGTGATTATAACATCTTTCATAACACATGTTTTTGACACGTATCACTTAATCTCAATTTATGAAAAGATGTCACATTGCATCTTTTTTACAAAAATAGCAATTTAATTTGTCTTTAAAAAAAATTTTCAATTGAGTCTAAACAAAATATAAGGATCAAAATGAATAAAATACTTAAATATAATTAGTGACAAATTACTAATTAAGCATCTATAACAATATATAAAAAAAATTATCTCTTTTGTGTCCACATTTCAAAATACCAATTTTATCTTTTAAAATATAATTATTTATTAAATTTTTGAAAATTGATCGTTACTTTTATAATTTTTTTATAAAATTGTCTATCTCTGCTCTTTTCTTTTTCTCTATTTATCAACTGTTTATTCTCCTATCTTTTCTAATATATTTCACTTTATTTTTAATAAATATAATTTTATTTATATATTTTATATATTAACTTAATAACATTACATTATCACCACCTACTAATATAACATCACATATATTATATTAAAAAAATACGTACACACAGACGTTGTCGCGCTTGTGTACGCTAGTTAATCTTAAAAATATGTGCATTAATACAAATTTTAAATACTCTATATTATTAATGAACAAAACTTTTATATGTTTAAAAATTTGGAGACTGCAAGTTTTTTTTTATTGATTTTGAAGAAATAAATATAATTTATCTTCTGTCGTATCCTATGATAGATTGGAAATAATTTCACTTTTTTATTTTTTTTCATCTCAACTTTTGTATTATTTTTTATTTCTTTTACGATAATTAAGGTATATTTAAGGATCAAGAGTAATTTATGTACAAAATAGATAAGTATGATAAGTTCCATTAAGTAAACGTAAAAGACATTGATGCAATATGACTTTCATTAAGATATAAAATTGTGATTTGGGTGAAATTCTTTTATGAAGATTATCGAGTGATAAAATGTTAGCCTTTCACATTGTTTTGGGCGGGCTAGTGTCTGGGCCGCGGAGCCATCATGGAAGATGACGATTACAATTAATGCTTATTTTATCTGCGAATCATGATCCTTTTATGGCACTAATCAAATTGTTAAAGTTTTAATTTCGCGATTACCTTCGAACCATGTTTTTGACCAGAGTTTCCACACCAAATCCAGGAAGTTTACAAGTTTAAATAAATGAAAAAACTATATTCCTGGTTTTATAAATTAAATAAATGAAAAAAACTAAAAATAAGTGCAAAGATATCCTGATTTCATAAATTAAAAAAAAAAACTAAAAATATTTGTTAATGGCGACACAATCAATCTTATCAACTTAAACAAACTTTTCCAGTAATGAACATCTAAGATTGTGTATCCGAGTGATAAGTGATTGAGATCTATCTAATTGTTCCACTTACCAATGATTCGTTAAAAGTAAGTATGAGAAAGTAATATTTAAAAAGCTCCCAAATGCTAAAGAAAAAGAGAAATATATCCTAAAATAAATTAATTAAAATAGTTGGTAACAAAAAAAGTTTAATTCAATTGATTATATATGATATATAGATATATGAATTATTGTAAAGTCCCTTCATATGTTTAATTAAAATATTGGTGAGGTCAATTAGAAGGGAGTTTAATTTGAGTGACACAAAAAGAAAGCATAACAAGATAATCTAGACAGACTTTTCTTCTTACTTGGTACAAAATAAGAATACAGTTATTAAATTAATGTCCATTTGATGTAACCCAGATTATGAGTATCAATTGTGGACCCCTTTTAATTTTGCATTTGATCCATTCATATATCACTTCCTTCTTGTAATAATTTTGCCTTGGTTAGGTTTCTTCAACCAATAAATATACTATCTAATAAATTTTATTTTTAAAATTATTTAAACTTTTAATTTCATAAATAAATATAGTGGTTAGGTTTTTCCACTCATAAAGAACAACAAATTTAACAATAAAAATCAAAATAAAATAATTTTAAAAGAGGGGAAAATCAAACTTTCTTCAACTAAAACAAAGTTTTATCAAAAGAACATGTTATTATTTTATATAAGTAATCCCACGAATATTTTTTTAATATATACAAAATTTATTTATTTATAAAATTATAATTAACAAAATTCACTACTTGTATGACTTTTGAGTATGAAAATTTCTAGTAACATATATAAAATACCGTGTAAAAAACAGACGCATAATAATAATAATAATAATAATAATAATAATAATAGTGCTACAATAAATAAATCAAAGAAGTAATCAATATTAAATTTAAAATTAAAATATTTAAAAATATAAAATTATTTTTCTTAATGTAACCTAACATGTCTATAATTTTTTAGGAGATTTTGTTTTTAAGATAAATTTAGGAGAGTATATTTAAGAGGAAAGAGAAGTGAAAATGATTTTATTTTTATTAAGAGAAATATGGTGATAAATGAAAGAATTTGAAATGAAAGTTTATCAAAATTAGTTAGTGATGTTATGAATTTAATAGATTAAAAGAAATTACTAGATATAAAATTGAATAATAACCATTTTATCCTTGATTATAAGAGTTATTTAAAATAAATAAGAATAAATTTTGATATTATACGTGACACACACGTGATACCTCTTTAACGTTGTTATTACATTATTAACGGAAAGGACTTGATTGCATCATTGCATCAAATTTTCAAAATATGGATCAAATTGAGATAAATAAAAATAGAGGAATCAAATCCAGACTTTAACCAATATAATTTTAATTTCAAATAAAATTAAAACAAAATAGATTATTATATTTTGTAAGAAAACTAAAAAAGACAGATCATAATAAGTATTGAATTAACGTTTATAAATGTTCAAAGAACTATAGAGACAAAAACTAAGACTCATTCCCATTATTAAGCATTGAAAATGACACCACAAAAAGTTTGTAATGAACATAACCTAGTTTTATTCTTTTAGTGAAAGTTTGTTCATGTGAAATACGATATCATAACCAAATTTAATTGTCAAATTCTTTGAATAAATCTCTTCAAAATCGTTGAAGGGTGGGAGTTGTGTTTTGCGAAATGACTTTTTTACCATACCACCACTACATTGCCTCATAATTTCAATTTCTTTGATTTTTGTAAATAGATCATCGAACCAGCCCGTCCCGCTCGACCTTAATTGTGTGCAGGCTAAGGATCGGAGTTGTGTGATGGGCTCAACATCCCAACTCGCATGTCTCGTTCTGCATTGTCACACCTAACTTTTTTGTCATTGTTAAAATAATGACATTTATAAACTCATTGTTGTATATTTAATCTATTGTTCAATTCACATTATTTTTCATCTTCCATATATTATTTTTAACTCAAACCAAACTTCATTTAACTTCTCTTAATTTTGATTTATGTTGTCTGAAGAATTTTCCATAACTCTAAAAAGTTTAAAAATCACAATTTTCTCTCGATAAAGTTTGATTATAAACAAAAGTACATTCCTATATATTTGTATTAATATATCAATGGAGATACCTTCATTCAACTCTAATCTTATCCCCATTCCCAGATGTAATGTATACAAAAGCTAAAAGAAAGAAATTTAAATATTTAAATAAATAAAATAAACTGACTCAAAATAAATATTTAGTCTATCTTATTTATTATTCATCATTTACGGTATAATTTGGTGGTGAAAAGATAAAAAAAAATATAGAAAAGTATATAAAAGTAGAAAGAAAAGGAAAAGAAGGGAGAGTTGTATTAAAAAGAAAAACTTAGAACATACATCTTACACCTATATATGCAGTATATATGCAGTAGTCCTAAATTATCAAAAAGCAATTTGCTTCCTTCGTGCTACGTACCATTGATTCCTTTCCCAAAAATAATCAAACAAATGAATCAAAATAGCTTTGTTTTTCCAACGACTGAGTTGAATCATCCTCGATGGCAACCTCAAATTTTTTTTTTTTCTAAAAGCGAGGCAAACGTAACGATATTACAAAAGTAAATTTTAATATATAAGATAAGAGTTAGTAAGAAATTGCGGGAAATAACCCTACTAATTTTTTAATTATTACATTACTTAAGTAGATCACATCAGATTCTGCCGCCCAGCATTCTCCAACTTTTTTTAAAATTTGGTTTCCTGCTGGTTAGACATATATATTGCCTTTTTGTTGAATATATGTATTTTAATGTTCACTAAATATTCAATGTAGTAAATTTTACCTATATTTCGGTACCATTAAATTTATAATATTTAGGGGAATGGAAAATATCAAACTCAACTCATGCGATAATTTAAATAAGTAAGAAAATGAGAGAAAGAGAAATTATATCAGTTTTTTCTCTCTCTTTTAAAGTATTGGTAGTTTAAATTATGAATAATAATTTGAGAATGAAAAATATTAGAATAATTCTCTTTTTTTCTAAACTCATATAATTTTAGTATTGTGTGAATAGTTAAGCAAATGGATATGTTTTAAGTTTGAGTAAGATGATTTTGTTTAATGGGTGTCCTGGATACATGTATTTAAAAATGTGTCTTTAAAAACATCTCATTATATTTTTATATTTTTATTTATATATTTAGTCTGGGGTATTTATATCTTTGTTATCCTAATGCATCAGTATTGAGTTATTTATTATTTTTGCGACTCAGAAGAACCTGTCCATTCCATAGACTAACCAAATTAAGCATTGGGCTTAGTGAAAATCCGAATAGTACAGCATAAATAAAGCAAAGCAAAGAGTGAATGATGCATAAAACATGAACTTTCCGTTCAAAAGACGCAGGGTCGGCATCAAAAAGGATATCATCATTAAAAGTGTACAGTAACATACTATGATTAGTGCTTTTATTACAAAAACTTTCTTCATTCTATGTACTTTATTTCAACCCTGTTAATAAGCAATTCGCCGCTTACAATTTCTACATCAAATGACACACTCATATATAAAAACGTCGCTGTAAAAACACTGTTCTGTTTTCTCTTATTTCCACGATTCCGAATCTATCTTGTAAAGTTGCTGCTACCTTCCTAATACTTAATATTTCATTTCCTTTTCAATGACTAACCCCAAATACAATACTATTAAATGGCTTTCTGTCTGCTAACATAACATGCTTTACTTTTTCTTTAAAATACCATTAACGTGCTTTCTTCTTTACAAATTCATCCTAAATCCTAGACTGCGACACAACTCATACTTATTCACCACTTCTTTTAATCACCACACTAGCTAAGTCATTCAACTCTCCAATTTTAGTGCGTTATTTACCATTTTTTTTAAACCAATATCGTTTTATACAATAAAGCAAAAGCTTAATTAAAATATACTATTTTAAAGTACTACTTTTGACTTTTACTCTAGTCTTATAAATACATTTCTCATCTTATTGAAATTCAATATTTATATTTAATTATCATTTATGTGAGCATTATTTGCTTGGAGTTATTTTCGCTAAGCAATCATCTCAACCTGTTAAAAGTAATCTTAATATTTGATTGCGTTTTACTAGTGTAATGTACTAAAGCCTGCCGGCCAAATAAAGATATTTTAATAATCGGATAAATAGTTTTTAAATGGGGTCGAGTAAGAAAATACTATAATATTATTTTTGAAAATTGATGAAAAATATAATGCACAGTCATAAAGTATATGTTCAAGAGAGAAGAAAGATAGAAATCATTAAGTTAAAATATTTACTACATGTTCTAATCCTCCTGTTGGCTTTGAAGTTTTTTTTCTTTTATAATTATTATTTTTTAAGACAATAATTAGGTTTTCAGATTACAGTTTATAATTTATAGTTTATCTCTATTTATGTTTAATAATCAACGTTAATTGTAAGAAAGATGATCGGAGGAGGTAAATTCGAGTCTACATATTTACTTATTCTTTATTTTTATAATGGGTTTAAATATTTTGATGGTCTCATTTCGAATGATCTCATTTTGGTGAGAGTGTGTAAACTTTATCTCCATTTTTAAAAAATATTTAATTATATTTTAACTTTTGAACGAGTGTTTCAATTAAGTTATTTTTAAAAAATTACTAATAGTGTAAACAACAAGTTACATGTCAGTATATGATTTTTTAAATTTTTAATTTTTTTTGTTAAATATGTTTTTGATCTTTTAATTTTTAGTGAAAAATATAATTAGTTCATTTTTAAAATTTTGAGACAATTTAGTCCTCTAACTTTATAAATGCGTGAATTTAACTCTTTTTAACCCCATTTGTTAACTTTATTTAATGTTTTAGATGTGTTTCATGTTAATATTTAAGCTAACATTGAAGCTAGCATTTAAAAGAACTTACATGTGTCATTGTCCTTCCACGTGATACTGTCAATGTCACATGTCCCACTGGAGACCTAACACATAAACACAATTTTTTATAAAAAAAAATTAAAAAGTATAAAAGTAAAAAGAAATAAATGAAACACATATTGACATGTGATATGTTGTTAACACTATTAATAATTTTTTTCAATGACTTAACTAAGACCTTTTTAAAAAAATAAATACAATTGAAACTTTTTCAAAAACGAGAACTAAGATGATGAGCATCCCAGTAATTAAATATTTTTAAACTAATAAAAAAACTTTTAGAAAGTTATAAAATAATAATATTTATAAAATAAAACTTCAATAATATATTTTTTGTTTATAAACTTGACATTTTAGAAATAAAATATCTAAACATCACTTAAAACATAATTTTTACTCTTATTTATCTTTTAAATCTTACAAATGTAACAGTAATTAATTAATTTCAATTTGGGCACCCCACTTTAGAGGTCAAAATGAATTTCAATCCGTGAGTCAATTCTCGTTAAATCACATGTTTGAGGGATTAGGTTGAAAAATATTTAGTTTTTTCAAAAGTGGGTTGAATTGAACCCGACTCATTTAACACATAGGTTAAACGGGTTCAAGTTGGGTTGAAGGTGGATTAATCCACTTAATGCACCAAATCCACCAACATTTTTTTACAATTTTTAATTTTTTTTTGTTATAATTATTTATTACTTTTAATTATATAGGTTTACAATTTCATATTTTTAAATGCTAGAATATTGTTCAATAATATTTGAATAGTTTGAATGATTAATTAATTTGTTTGTCAAGCTATATATATTGATACTTTAATCTTTAATTATTATTTTTATATAATATTTCGAGGATTAGGTGAACACTTTGATTTCACTATTCTAAAAAATAAATTAAGTCAATTCACTCTTATTGTGATGTAATAAATATATAAAATAAATTGTAAAACAAAAAATTATAAGCAAGTCAATCCACTAACCTACCAACCTGTGGTGGATCGGATCAGGTTACAAAATTTATGACTTATCAAAAGGTGAGTTGGTTGAACTGAACCTTTTTAATTCAATTTGTGATGAGCCAACCCGTGTGAGTTAGACCGACTAACTTTATAATCTTACTGAAATGATTTCATCTGTTTCATTCCAATTTATGTCTCACGAGTACGTATTATTATTGATCACCAAATTTAGAATACGGTATTTGTTATATTTTAACGAGGAAAGTTATCGAGGCTCGAAATTTATTAATCGTATAATTAGTTAGTTTGGCTTGAAATTTATTGTAATATTTCATCGTATTTTATCCGTGAGTGGATTCGATACAACATTTTTACCGAAGTCCTATTATATTTTTTGAACTATATATCTTCTAAGTACTTTATTTATGTTGGTTGTTAAATGGGCATAAAAAATTATGTTCAACCGGTATAAAAGATTCATCTAAGTTAGTGAGATATTATTAGTTTATACTTTATCGTATTTAGTAATTTTTTTAACAATATTATTTTATCACAAAGTTAAGTTCATCACTCGATAAAATTTAGTCTAGTGGTACTTGAAATAGTAACTAGTTGGTTGTTATTAGTTGAAAATTTTAAGATATGATGTTTATGAATTTGCTGATAATCCGTATCTAATATATAGTGTATACTAGTGGAGATTTGAGAGGAAATATAATGTAAAAAAACGTAATTATAAAGATGATGGAAGAAAAAAAAAAAGTGTGAGAGAAAGTAGTTTTTGAGAGAAAAGTTGAGAAGTGGTAATGGCGAGTATCTTGGTGACACGTCCTTAAAATAAAATAATTGAAGGGTCACTTTCGTGATTGCGGTGAAGAATTAATGTCGCCTTTGAAGTTTAGTGTTGTGGATGTATGTGTGTTATGTATATGTAATGTGGCTTTCAGCAGTCCGGGAAGCCACCATTAGGAAAGCTTTGCCTACCAAATAAGTATTATATTATTCTAATTCCCTTCCTAATTATTTTTGTTAATTTCTTAGGGTAAAGTGCCCCACATTTGGAATCCTTGTGAATCACGAGTTGGTCACTTTAGATTCCACACCAAGTCTCATTTTTAAAACAACTTAATAAAGTGGGAATTTTTTTTAGTTTTTATTAATTATGAATTCATTAAGCTATTAGCAGTATGTATTTATGAAAAGATTCTCCAAATTGTAATAAATTTATAACTTTGAACCCAAACAAAAGCACGAAAAAGTTGATAATATATTATAAAAAACTACATTATAACTTTAAAGTTTAAATCTGAATATGATGTTTATAATCTCTTATTATTTTGTTTATGATTAATTGATATTCAATCTTCACTTTATATTTTACAACAAAGAGAAAATATAACCCTTTTTTATTTAAAATATGTTTTATTTAAAAGAACAAAAAAAAATAGTCATTCAAAAACGTTAAAAAAAGAATATGACTGCTTCTTTAGTGCAAATTCTCCCCACACCGGTCATCTTCTTCACTAAAATTCTCATTTCAATGTCATCTTCCTTGTGATCAGAAATAAGAGTTTAAATCTTCGTAAAATTCTCTTTGAACCTACTTAAACAATTTCTTTATCCGCATAAGTTGAATATCTAACCTTTGTCTCCTTTTTCAGTTTGGGGTTTTAATTTCTACTTTGATCATGATCAAAGACTCATTCTTCTATGTGATTTCTTCATTTTGGCGCCATTGTGACACTGGCCACTAACTTGGTGTCGTTAGGTGTCACTTTGGGATTGTCAAGCGCTAACAAGTCAGTGGTTCCAGGGGTTGTAGTATTGAGCACCACTTCTCCAGCTTTGTGCGTCACCTTGTTTTCTACTCTGCGTGATCTTGAGAAAAATGAGGGTCACACTTCGTTAACCGTTGGATAAAACTGAAATTTTGACCGCACGTCCTAGGCACATGGATCTTTGATTTGACCGTTGGGATATTTGTTTTGAGGTATGTGGTTAGGGAAATGGTGTCACTTTTTTTAGGTATGTAATGAAAATATTGTAATAGAATATGATTGATGAGTTATGTATGATTGATGTTGGTATATTGAGACTTGACTTGATATGTTTTTTTGTATAATAGACGATTGAATTTGAGATAACATGAGGAAGATAAGGAAATTTCATGGAGAAATTTCTTTTGGTTGTAATTTAGTGTATGTATTGATATATAGATTTAAGTAAGGTTATATCCTAACATTCTAATGATTATTTAGACTCATATAAAGTATAATGGTTCATGTGATGATAATAGCAGGAGGTCCTAATTTAAGGTAGGATAATGACCTTAGATGACTATGAATTAACCTTGTGTGGGTAGGGTAAAACTCATTAGCAATGGCTTTGCAGGCAGTCAAGGTCATCACAAGTGCAAGTTTCAAGTGAATCCATTTTCATTAGATGTTTCTGGATAATTGAGTTAGAGTGTCATTCACGTCTAGTTAATACATGTAACTTGTATTGAAATGATTTTATTATTATTGACTTATTTAAAATTCACTAACTTACCCTTCTCCTTGTATCTTTGTATATTCATTTGTCTTCTTCCTTTACTATGATCACCATAATTAGTGTGAGCAGATGTTTAACTTAGATGTTAAAGATAGTACTACTACATAACATCCTTTTGAAAAATTCTTGTTCTTACAATCTTTGAATTTTTTTGTGTCCTTAAATATTTTGTATATCTTAGTCTTTGGATGATTATAATAGTTAATCTAATATACTCTTTTTTATTTGCTTGTTCATATTAACTTATGTAATATTTTATCTAATAGTTATTTCTTTTAAATAAGATGTTACATAAAAAAACTCAATAGTAAATATAATATTTTGATTTCTTTATAATTTTCCCATCATTCTACTTAATGTTAAATTTATTGTATCCTCCTAGATTTTTTTTATAAACATTAATTAAAACAATAAATGATTTAATAATGATACTTATTTAAAAAACAAGTAAAGTTTTGTCTCATTAATATTAGAGATAATTGTGGATGACAAAAACTTGTGCTTAATGTGTTTCTCATTTTCTTTCACTTTTTAATTTTGATTCTTTATGTTAAGTTTTCTCTAAATTAATTGGTTATGATTAATTTTATAAAATAATATTATATCTTAAAAAATATTATTTATTAAATTATATAATTGTATTAAATTCTATATATCCAAATGTTTATATCTAAAATTAAAAAATAAAATTGTTAATTTAAATTTAATTTTTTAAAGCATATCAAAATTGTCCATTAACTTAATATTGAATCCTATCTATAATTTCATGTAAATTAGAATGCAGATTAGATTGATAAAAATTTATTAAATTTTTTAGCATACATATCAATTAGATTACAGTTTTAATTTTGTTTTTTTAAATAATTCAAAATAATATTTTGATATGGTATAGGGTGAGACTTTACTTGGAATATCAAAAGCTACTATATTTACCTAATATTTATTTATAAGCGATTAGAATTTTAAATAATTAATTTTCTCTTCTTAGGATTTACAAACATAATTAAAATTTTAAATCAAATACACTTAATACAAATTATTCATTCCCAGATAGACATCTCACATGTCTTCGTATGTGTTTATGCAAGAACACAACATAATCATTACAGTCAAATTACACTACTATGAAGCTACACTCATTACAAAATACAAAATAAAATAGAAGTTATTATTTAAAATTTTACATGCATATATACAAAAGTCGTGTACACATATTCTAATAATTCAAATATTTCATTAACTTCTCGTCCAATGAATTCACGTCGAAAAATATATATTAATTAGACTAGCGTACACACAGATGTTGTTGTGTCTGTGTGTACACATTTTTTAAATATACTTAATATTATATTAGTAGGTAATGATAATGTAATATTATTAAGTTAATAAAAAATAAAAAATTAATTTATTAAAAATAAAGTGAAATATACCAAAAAAGATGAGATAATAAAGAAAAAGAGAAGAGTAGAGATAGACGATTTCATAAAAAAAATTATAAAAGTAACGGACAATTTTCAAAAATTTAATAAATAATTATATTTTAAAGGGTAAAATTGATATTTTAAAATGTGGACACAAAAGAGTGAATCCTCTTTATATATTGTTATAGATATAACATTAAATTATATATAAACTATAGTATATAATTAAAAAGTAAAATTTATTTTATTAAAGTGATTTTGTAAGATTGAGTTATGACTACACATATTATTTTAATATGATATCAAAATTATAAATATAAAATCTATTTTAGTCAATATTTAAGTTTGAGTCTTGCTAACCATTGCCCTAAAGATACTCGTTAAGAATAATTAATATACATTGGATCCTATAAAAGTACATAAATAAGTGTGGTATTAAATAAAATCTGATCTAATAACAATTAATGCACCTTTATTTTATTTAAAAGATAAAAATACTCATAAATATTATACAAATGTGTTTAATATTTTTTTAATGTTCACAAATAAAATTTAAAAACCAATTAAATAATAAAATACCTATATTTTAATGTTGCTAAAAATTAAATATAATTAAACATAAGAAATTTTAAATTAACAGAAAAACCAACAAAAAGAATAATGTCAAATATCAGAAAATTAAAAAAAAAAATAACATAAGAAAGTTTAAAGTAGTATAAAAACCAACAAAAAAAGTAGTGTTCAAACATCTAAAATTTTTACAAAAAGAAACAAATTAAAGTGTTAATTTGAGATTTCATTGAATTTTTTTTTTTGCTTTTCAGTAGAGATTTTAAAAATTCTAAATTTTTTATTTTGTATCATAAAGTTATTGTCTAAAAATCTAAAATGATATTTTTGTCTTTATAAAATTTGTTATGTACATTTATACTATTTTAATTATTGTACTTAATTATTTCAACTTTCTATGTAGAAATGATGATACTAATACACATTAATTAGCCCTTAACCAGTGTCCTTAGGGCACTGATTAGCATTCTCCTTTAAGTTTATTGTGTCAGCCACTATCATGATTCTCTCGATTTTCATGCTTGATGTCATCATCATGAGCACTGGCAGAACTAGGATGTGACAGGGGAGCCACGGCTCCCCAATTTTTTTTTATATTTTTTATATATATATATTTATATATTTTTTAAAATTATATTATATATTATTTATATTAAAATTATATTATGGAAAATTATAATAAAAGATAAAATAAAAAATTTTAATAGAGACATTAATTTATAAAAGAGATTAGGGTTTTTTTTCTGACTATAAGATCTTTCCATCATGTAAATTATCATGAAAGTCTGTGAAGAGAGATAAATACAAAGGTTGGGAAATAGAGGTTGGAAACACATAGATTGAGATTCATGTATACATTCTTGCATGATCTATCACAAATCAAGGTTAGTATCTTATTATGATTTATGTATGTTAGTTTATGATTCTTTTTAGGATGTTTCTTCCAAATTAAGTTTATCCCAAATTAATATAACCCCTAATTATGATTTTAGGGATTCTTTTATGAAATTGGTATGAACCCTAATTATAATTTTTCCTAAATTATTATAATCCTTAATTATGAAATTTAGGGATTTTGTGTTTTTCGCTACCTATGGTATTTTTTTTTTAAGTTTTGAATTTATACAGTATTGCTTATTTAATTAAAGTAGTATGAGTTTTGTTATGTTTTGCATTGTGATAATTGTGATTTGTGAATATAAATTTTATTTTTTCTAAATAGGTAAGAGGTGATAAATTTATATTAGAAAGATTATGGTAAAAAGTAAAAAAATTGATTCCTTTTTTCAAAGAGGAAGGTTTGTGATGAAGATGAAAAAGAAATGCATTTACGTGAACTAAGCTTGAGAAATTTAATAAGAACCAAGAATTTAAGACAATATAAAACAAATCTCTAAAGTTATCAGAGTTACATATAATGAATTTAACAATTCAATAGAACGTGATATGGAAAAAAACGACATCAAATTTGACAATACCACCAAATCAAATTGATGAGATACGAATGACTTATCTAAAATGGTATTCATGAATTGGTATCATGATATAATAGCGATTTTTTTGAATTCTACTATTATATGTGTTTGTTATAAGAAGAGGAAATGAAGAGAAAAAAATGAATAGTTTTTCTTCTAAGAAAATTATATATAACAAATCTAATTTGGCCCCCCTACAATTTTAGTCCAAGTTCCGCCACTGGCCACCAAGAGATCTGATGTCGCTTACATAATTCAGATATTGAGTCTAGAGTAATATATTTGTACTATGTTTGTGGTAGTCTATGTGATTCTAGTAAAAAAATGAGAAAGACTGCATGATTTGTTTATAATTGAATTGCATGATTTTTCTTATCAGATTAGCTTACCCTTGCTTTCTGTGTGTTTGTCTCGTGTTGTATGTTTTTCTTTTGCGATGATCACCTATTTGGTAGGAGCAGATGTGGTTGCAGTGTCAAAGGCACTTCTAGAGGATGAAGAGCCATCGTTTTAGTATTGAGGAGGAGGTTTCCAGTGGAAGTTTCAGCAGTGGTCAATTTAAGTATAGAGTTTGTTAGTTTAGTTTAAGTGTATAAGTGATATATTTTTATAGTCATATTTTTTTGTAAGACTGTATTAATATATTGTGTACACTGGATTATCTATTTTTTTGAACTATGATGAAATTTCCTATTTTTATTAGTTATAAGCTGCTGTTGGGATGTTACATTTTTCGATTAGCTTCTACTTTTTGTTTTTATTAGTTGAAATAGTTGAAAAGTTTGTGTGATTTTTTTACTAATGTTTGATAACCAATTTAGTTTCAATAATTTGTAACATTTTTCTGGAAAGTAGCGATTCTTAAAACGTCTGCTTTAAGCTTTTTATATTTATATTTATTTTAATTTTCAATATTTTTTAAATTTCACCTTTTTCATATAAGATATCGTTTTTCTTATTATTTTTAATTATTAATAATTAATTTCATTTTTATTATTTTTAATTTATTTTATATCAGATCCTTTTCATTTCATTTTGATAAATAAACTATTTACAACAACAATTTATCATTATAAATATTATCAATACTATTATTTTTATTTTCAATTATAATATTTCAGAATTATTAATAATTAAAAATAACATTATATTATAATATATAACTTACTTATCATAAGTATTAAATTATATATGTAATTTATATATTTAAAATATTTATTCATTACAAATTTAATTGTAACATATTTGATATATTTAGAAGTATTTATTTATATGATTTTAATTAAATAAAATAAACATTTATGAAATGTTATATCATGTTAAAGTACTAGTTAAAAAGGTGATTACCTCGTATAAGCTTTTGAATTAGATCTTGAGGATGAAAATAGAAAGAATTATATAACAATGTCCTTTTATTATTTTTCATAATGGTTTATTAAAACATTCAATAAAAATAAATAAATTTAATATCTAAAAGTATTATCATTTTATTTATTTAATAAGATAATTAATAAAAAAATATAATAAGAGGATTAAAAAAGATAACAAAAGGGCATTAAAAACCCTCTGGCTTAAAGTTAACAAAATTCAGATTTGATAAATTAACTCAAAACCATTAAATTTATTTATAATGAATCTTTAAATTAACTTCAATCACAATTTAAGTTAAAGCTAATTTTGTTTTCTGTATGCCGGAAAAAAAATTGTTTTGTCTTATATCTTCCAGAAAACATCTTGTTTGAGTTTAATACGATAATTAAAAAAAAAACTTGTAGTATAATTTTAACACTAGATATATTTTTAATATGCACTGTTACTATATTCAAATATATTTTAGACTTAGTTTATTATATTTTTCACATATTTATAAGCATAAACATAATAATTTGTAAAATATGATACTTGATTATTTATTATTTAAAATCAAACTATAAATAAAATTTTCGTCTTCTACAAAAATCACTACCTCTCTAATTATATTTTGAAAAACGTGTGTGTGATCTTATATGATGATTAAATTAGTCGCATAACATTTATTAACTAGGATTGGTACGGCATGTTTAATAAATGTTTGATTTTCATATCTGAAAATGTAAAAAAATTAGAGGATCAAACATTTAAAAATTTATAGACATTTCGTAAAATTATAAGAACTAAAAACGAATTAAAATATATATTTTATTAAATTTAAAAGTAAACTGCAACCTAGAGTGTAGGTGTATAGGGGAATTAGTAATATAGAAACGTAGGCCATGCTATTAACAGTTTCTTGTTCTAATAACCCACCTTTTTTGTTTTTGTTTTAACAAAATATTAATGAAGAAAAGTGGAAAATGATAACATTTAATATAAATTTATTTTTATTGAAAACTAATTTCTTTCCAAATACACAAATTTAAAAAAATTAATAAAATTTAAACTAAACATAAAAATACATTATATTTATAAACCAATTTTATTTACATAATAAAACTTATATAGTGATATTTTTTAAAATTATTTGTAGTTATCAACTCGTTATATCAACTAATTATATTAAATAATTTTAATCTAATAAATTAATTTATTAATTTAAAAATTATAAATTAAAGTTTTATCAACTATCTTATTAACATTAATTAACTTATTATCCACCCATTAATTTATAAAATATTTTTTAAAAAGACAGTTTATACTAAAATAATAGCGATTCTTGTAAATATAATTGTCTCATTTCTATAAAAAGCTAGATGTGTTTGCATGTGAATCCCTAAACACTAATTTTGACAATTCTTATAGGGTTACAAAAATCCACAAATACCCACACATATCTATAAATATTTAAAAAAATATTTTGTTTTATTTTCATCGATTAAAAAAAACAGAAGTAATCAACATAAATTTAAATATGATATTTATTTATTTATTTTTAATAAACATAAATGAATAAAATATTATATGTAAAAAAAATACATTAAGTCAAACAAAACTATAAAACTTTGAATTGATATTATCTTCTTTACCTTTCTGACATTAAACACCTTTAATTATTAATAATCCAGTAGAAGAACAAATTTATTAAAAATATCTTATTAATTATTAATACGAAATTTTAATTGAAAAATAACTTTAACCACCTTAGTATAAAATATTTGTGCAATTATATAAGTAGGAGCACCCCAAATATGAGTATTAAGAAATTGCCACTCCCCATTAGCACGTGACTAAAATAAATCATCTTAAATATAAAACGATCCCAATTTAGATTCAGTTTTATCTAATTTCAACTTTATTCAATTAAATTTAATTCAACTATGTTAAGTTGACTTTTTATTTAGTAATTAATTCAACTCAACCTAATTATAAGGATATTGAATTAAGTTAAATGAATAAATTAAAAATATAATCACTTATAAAAAGAAATCAGAATAGTTTTTTAAAATGTTTTTAATTTTATAAAACAGCAATACTTAAGAACATGCATAAGTAATATTGCCGTGAGAAAGTATAAAATAAATTTTATAGTAAAGTTAGAAGATAATTGATATTTTTATTATAAACTGTTTATGTAATTTTTTTATCGCATTTATGAAATTGGAAACTGTTACGATTAAATATAGTGATCCACAACATGTACAGAAACCTAAATCACTTTGATGACATAAAATTGAATATATTTTATGATTCCTTTTACCAAGGTTAGCATTACATTAAACTTTAATTTTTGTTAAAATATTTTCCAATAACAGTTTAATACAGTTTTAAATAATTAAATAATAATTTGATTTGAAGTTCAAATTAATTAAATTAATTCAAAAATAGTCTAGAAATTCCGTTCACTTTAATCCTTAAAGACAGCTCATGAACTAAGTTTTCGTCTTTTTTTTCCAATCTATTGGCAAAGGCATGTCGAATTGACTATTTCATCTCATCACAGTTAGGTCCATTGGTAATAACAATAACTTCAATTAAAAACATAATTAATTATTCCTATTGAAAATATGTTTAGTATGAAAAAGAAAATAGACCACTTTTTAAAGTTGATAGATAAGAAAAAAATAAACCAAAAGAAAGTTCAAATATTTTATTTTCTTTTGTATTGAAAGGGAATATTGAAAGTGATGAAAAAATACTAAAAAAGTACGTAACTTGATAGGTGTTAAATGAGTTAAGTTGACTCACACAAATTATCTTTATTTGTTTCAAGTTTATTTTGGAGATGAATTAGTTCAATTTAATTTATTTTTAGTGATTTAAAAAAAATTTAATTATTATCTTTATAATGATATTTAATAAATTAAATAAATATTTTAATAATATTAGTAGAAAAAAATGGTGACTAGGTCTCCTTATTTACCATATTTTGCTTTTATAATTTATTATATATATATATATATATATATATATATATATATATATATATATATATATATTTATACTGTCCATGTTCTTGTACGAATTAGAACTTTTTAGTTCATAAATTTTTGGCAGAAGCTAATTTACCTTGATGTCAGAAAATAGAAGATCTTTAATGATTCTTTTTTATCAGCAATAGGTTAGCATTTCATTGAACTTCAAATTTTCTTAAAATTATTTTGAATAACAATTTAATATAATTTTAAATAAGTAAATAATTAGTTGATTTTATACTGTTCAAATTAATCCAAAAGAAGTCTACAAATTTGGTTCACTTTAACCCTTAAAAACAACTCAGTTTATTTGAACCAAATATTAGTTTTTTTTTCTTCCAACCTATTGGCAATGGCATGTTCAATTGACAATTCCATCTCATCATAGTTAGATCCATTGGTAGGTAGGAGCAATAACTTCAATTAAAAACATAATTAATTATTCCTATATACGAAAGAACAAGACCATCTTTTTAAGTTGATCGATAAAAAATATTTTTATTTTCTAATTTTTTTTCTCATAAGTTTAATTTTGTCTAAATTGAATCTTAAAATAAAATATTTATATATAAATTTGAATTATTATTAAATTATTTTTTTATGCAATTTTGTATAATGTAATATTTATCGGTATATAGTAAAAAACATTTAAAATATTTTTAAACTTGAATATAATTTTTCTATAATTTAAAATAAAAATACTTTTTAACTTTATCAACTTTGTTTTATTGATGTTTACAAAATTATAAATGTTTTGACTGTGAAATTTTATTTATATTAATTGTGAAATATTTTTTATAATTTTTTTACTTTTATCCAATATTATTTAATATTATTTGGTATTATGATTTGAAATTTATAACGTTATAATATTTTTAGATATTTTACAAGAATATATCTTTTTAATAATTAATATTTTATAATATTATGCTTTTTTTATATGATTTTGTTGTTTTATAACATACAATTAATTGATATTAAAACAGTGAAAAAAAATATATATAACATATGGAGAATATCTGCCATCAAATGGAGATGATGATGAGACTAAAATCATATACCCCTTATGTATAAGAATAGGATAAATTTTTACTTTAAGAATTAATATGAGATAGTAAATCTCGTTCATAAGTTGTTACCATCCCTACCAAACATGATGGAAAGTTTGAAATAGAAACAATTTAAAAAATTACATTATAATTTAATAACTAAAAACATACTTTTTTTTATAATAAATAAAAATTTTATTTAATTCTCTAATTGTGTTCACCCTCTCTTTTTTTTCAATTTTATTTGGACGAGTTCTTCATTCAAAACTTAAAAGAAAAATAAGTTGGAATTTTGTTATTTCTAAGTTAAAAAAAAATCAAATAAATTTTACAAATTATAATTTTGTTTTGGAAATATATTTGTCATAAATTTATTAAAATATTGTATTTTAATAATAGTTAAAAAGATTAATTTTAATTTTTTATTATAATAAAACAAAAGTAAACATGGATACTCCTAAGAACATGTTTCCACCGATACTAGTGTCAATTTATTACTTACATGATAAAAGGTTATACATTTTACCATGTATATTTTAATGTATTGAAGAATCATATTGTTGTATTCTTAACAGTTAAAAAAATTAATTGAACAAAAAAAGTCACATTATTTTTTTCCTAAGACTTAATTATTAATTTAATCTTCTAATTTGTTGTTTTTGTTTATTTTGGTCTCCTTAGATTTAATTTAATCCTCCAAATTTAATCTTTCAATTGCTTAAAAATATCAATTTGGTCTTCTTATTACTTTTGATTCAATTTAATCTTTTTTTTTTAACAATCAAATTTTGTCCTCTAATTTGAGACCAAATTAGTAATTAAACTTAATTACAACTTATATATACACGTTAAAATAATATTTTAATAATTTGATGTGTAAATTTTAAAATTTTATTTTAATATATATATATATATATATATATATATATATATATATATATATATATATATATATATATATTTGGTTTCAAATCGAAGAGAGGACAAAATTGAATACAAAATAATAAAGGAATCAAATCGAACCTTTCTAAGAGAGATTGGAGGATTAAATTGAATCAAAAAATAATAAGGAAACCAAAATGAACCAAACTAATAAATTAGAAGACTAAATCACTAAGACATTTTTAATCTAGGAACTTAATTGATTTTTTTTATTAAAAGATCAAATAAAACAAATAAAGAGAAAGGGTAATCTAGTCTTTTGACTATAAGACTAAGACCCTGTTCTTTTGAGGGGATGTACTGTTCAAAAGGATTGGAGAGGAAGGTATGGAGGGTGATCACTTTGTTCTTTGTGGGATGATGCAAGTAAAAGACAGGGATGGATCAAAGGGATGGCTAAAAACTTTCATCCCTCTACTCGAGAAGAGATTAGAAAGTGATAGATATAAAATTACCATTTTATTCTCATCATATTTATTTTTACCTCTTTTATCCTCGTGTTGTCTTCTTTCTTTTTTTCTTCACATAAATTTATATTTTAATTTTAGTTTTAATTTATTAATAAAAATAAATAAAATTTTATTATTAATAAACATCTAAAAATCTAAAGTTAAAAATATATAAACAATATATAATTCTATAAAATTTGAAAAAAAAAATTATTAAAAAGTGTTACCTATATTATTAACAAACATAATCAAATTAAAAAAAATATGTTCATATCAAAAAACAAACAAAAATTATATTTCAAAGACTTAAAAACAAAAAATATATATAACATAAATAAATTATATATTTTTATTATTTCACACAATTAATAGAAATTAAATAAATTATTTTAAATTATTTATATAGCATTTTATATCACTTTTAACATTAAGGATATTTTAGTAATCTCATTTTTTTATCTATTAAATTTGTTTAATATGTCACATCACTCAATTCAATCATAAATTTTCACGAATTTCACTCTCTAATATACTCTAAAATCACCTCCTAATTCCTTAAAAAGAACAACATCAATTTTACCCTCTAATCCTTCTTATCTCTTCCTTTCCCTCTCCTTCTAATCCTTCCTTCCAAAAGAACAAAGCCTAAAGCTAAGTTTTGTTGCTATGGAATAAATGTGACAATTAGAAGAATGAGTGTTGATATTCAAATTTATAAATGGTTAGGCATAGAATGAATCATCATCGGAGTTAGGTCCCAAACTATAAATTCAATAGGATTTCTTTTTGTTTATAAAAGATATTAAAATTTATAAATGGTTCGGCATAGGGTGAATCATCATCGGAGTTAGGTCCCAGACTATAAATTTGATAGGATTTTCTTTCTTTTATAAAACACGCCAATATTAATAAATAATAAAATATAAAATTGAATATAGTAAATAAAAGTATTAAGATATTTTTTTCTCTTCTTCACTTATTTAGTGTGTGTTTGTCTCCAAGTATATCATATCATTTGTTTATGAAAAAAATAAAAAATTAAACACAAACTCGTCATTCTACCTTAAGTTCTCATCTGTTTTATTTTATTTTTGAAGAAAAATACAATTCCTATTATCCTATTTGGTAATAATATATTAATTTTATACGGCACATTTTTATTGTCATAAATTCAACTTTTTCACCTATTCTAAAGCATCATAATAATAATTTAATTAGTCAATGAGAGAAATCTCTTACTAAGATTCAAAGAATAACATGTTTTATATTATTTTTTAGAACATGATGCAAGAAAACATTCTCAAATATATAGAAATATCCAAAAAAGTTAAAATTATGCAATTTTATTATATTAATAATAATGATTAAATATATAAATTTTAAATATATTATTTTGATTGTATAAAATTATAGAAAAAAGATAAAGAAATAAGAAAATAAAAATATGTGACTATTTGTTTCATTTCATTTCAAATATCTGAAGAACACACATAAGAATCAGAAGAAATGAAGAGTCTGTCATTCATTTCAAATAAAATAAGTGAAAAAAAAAATGCAAAGATGCATGTAACATAGAGGATTTTTCTTTTATGAAGTCTCAAAATTTTAATTATAGCTCTACTAAACTTTGGAAATAGGAATCAAGATTCAAAATACATATATTTAATTAAAGCTTAATAAAATTTTAAATTAAAAATTAGAGTATTTTAATCAAGTTTTTATTATAAAAATTGTTAAGTGCTTAAATTAATCTTCTTTACCAAGATAGGTATGTAGGTTACTTTTATCTTTTGATCTCTAACTTATTAATTAAGTCGTCCTGTACTTTTTTTTTTTGTTTTTTAAGTATGAATTTCATTCAATACCCAAAGTTGAAATATATGAATTAAAATTTAATTTAATATCTTTATTACACCCAATAATTTTTGTTACTTCTGAAAAAAACAAAAAGGGAAAAGTTAAGATAGTTGAAAGGCGTAGGTTTAATTATAAATATAAGACCGAAATGTAAACTAACATAGAAAAACACAACATAAAACAGAGAGAGAGAGTGGAAGAAGAAAATGTTAGGAAGTGAAGCGCATTCATACTCTCCAGTTCTGAATGCATCAAGTGGTGCTGGCTATGTCACCCCTATTGGTGGACTCAACTGCTATGTCACTGGTTCCAATTTCACCTTGTGCACCATTCTTCTTGTTGCCGATATTTTTGGTACTCAATTAATTGTCTTCTAAAAATCAACAACATTTTTATTTTATTTTGCTTATGTAATTTTATTGAAGTTCCGAAAATTGAACTGTGAACTTTGTATGCTCAATTTGTGTCATAGGAATCAATGCAACAAATTTCAGGTATGTTGTTTACTTTCTATGCTTATTCTATTATGATGTGTTCCCCTCACAACTCATAAATATTTGTGCAGGAATCTTGCAGACAAGGTTGCTGCAAGAGGATATTACGTTGTAGCTCCTGATTTATTTAATGGCAACCCTTTTGATCCTGATGATGTCAACAGACCCTTATCTGTTTGGTTACAAGATCATCCACCGGTTAATTCTTACTTAACGATACTTGTTTGTTTATGCTTCATTTAGCAAGATAAAAAAAATGGTGTTTCCAATTTTCAAAATCCAATTTTGGCACAACATAGCCACCAAATTCGAAATCGTGCCTTGTTTGTAAATAGTACTACCTGTTAAATTTGTAGGAGAATGCTTCTGCAGATGTAAAACCTGTTCTTCAAGAGTTAAGAAGTAAAGGTTATTCTCGGCCAGGAGTGGCTGGTTTTTGCTGGGGCGGTGAGTGGTTTCCACTTATCTGTGTTATTTCTGTAACTACTCATGGATCAAATGTTAGGGGTAGTAACTTGGAAGAATAAGACAATTTTTCAGGAATTTCTAGAGTTTTTAGTTTAAAAATAATAAAAGTATGTTTGGTTGAGAACTATTTAATTTTTGTAGAAAAATTGAAAGGTTTTATGATAAAATATATGGTTTAAATGTAGAATTTTAAAATTCTTTTTTTTCCTTTCTCTCAGGTAAGGCCATGTCCGACCTTGGGAAAACCAACTATGTGAAAGCTGCTTCGCAATCACATCCATCATTTCTCGAAGCGGATGACGTCAGAGGTATGGGTTTTCATCAATGTTCAGATTATTTCGTAATTTACATATTTTATTTAGGGTTCCTTTTCTGCTTCTAAGGATAGATTATTGATCTTATTTTCAGGTATAAAGGTTCCTTTTCAAATTCTTGGTGGTCAAAATGATACAATGACTCCTCCATCCAGAATAAGAGAAGCTGAGCAAGTCCTACGAAATGCTAAACCTAAGGTATCATTAATCCTATTATGTTTATCAAAGTGTAATTTCTGAATAGATTTAATTAATAAAAACCTTAAATATAAAAATCCAAGTTACTATTAAGTTTTTTTTTTTTTTTTTAAATTGATTGAGGGCTAAATTTATTTGTTTTGTGCAGGTTCCTTATCAGGTAAAAATATTTCCTAATGTGGAACATGGTTGGACTCTGTTATATGATCCTAATGATCCAGTGGCTGTGAAGGCTGCAGACAAGGCTCATCGAACGATGATAGCTTGGTTTGATAAATATGTTCGGAACTGAGAAATCTTGTTATGTGATATCCGTGTGTCTGTGTAGTTTTATTTATGAAAAAATAAAGTGTTATGACCAATCATAATAAGTACGTGATAAGTGTACTAGCTTTTAAGAATCTTAGTTTGACAAGTTCAACGAGATTCTGTGAAAGATATAATTTCAGTTTATCTATCTTATATGTTTAAATAAATGATTCACAGTAAACTCTGACCTGTTTCTATTAATGTATTGCTGTAATAATAGACAATGAAAATGTAAGTGTTTATTATGTTGTGTTTATATCAATTGATATGTGAAGATTTTATAAGGATAAATTTGGGAGAGTGGAAGGGAGATCTTTTACAAGGATACTTGTGTTTATATCTTTTTAATTTTTACTTCTCACTTTTATAACAAATTTTAATTAACTAGATTTTAGTTTAATTTTTTTTACACCATTATATGAAAATAACATTGATTATAATTAGTTAATACTTTACTTGAATTGCATATTAGTAGAGTTGTCAAAATGGGTTGGAACTCGCGAGCCAATCCTGCTCACTACGGGTTAGGTTGGGTTGAAATTTTTTTACAAATTTCAATACTGGTTGATTTTTGACCCGGCTCATTTAGAACACAACTTATGCAGGTTGAACCCGTGATGAGCCGGGTTGACTCATCAATCCGCAGATAAAAGAGTCACACAAGTGTTTTTTATTTATTTTTATTAAGTTGGGTTTTACATTTGGATCATGTTAGGTTGTTTTTTTTTATCCAACACATAAATAATTTGTATATATATATAATTTTTTATTTTGGTTTGTATTTGGATTGTATCAAAGTTTATTTATATTTTAATTAGGATTAGAATTTAGTTTTGATTGAAAAAAAAATTAAAAAAATAATATTTTTTTTAACTAAGTGAATCCGTGAGTCAACCTGTTTAACTCGCCAACCCGTGGTGGGTTGAGCCGAGTTCGAATTTTTTGGCTCGCTAAAAAGTGAGCTGGGTTGGATTGACTCACTAAATCATCAATTCGTGATGGATCGAGCTGGGTCGGACCGGGTTACCCATTTCACAACTCTATATATTAGTCAATTAAAAATTACATATATGTTTAGGTTAAATTAGTTAATATAGACAATTTCATTTAAATTATTTTTATCAATACATAAATATTTATAACAAAATTTGATTAAAATGATTAAATTCACGTATTTTAAAATATAAAAGATTAAATTAGTTCAAAATTTTAAAATAAAGTAATTCTAAAATTGACCGAAGGATAAAAACATATTTAACCATTTTGTCAATAAAGATACTTTTTATGAGTTTTAAGAATTATACATGTCCTAACCCACGATGTGCTGCCAAAGATAGTCGTTTTGAATCTTAACTGTGCTTCTTATAATATAAACACGGTCCAAACCTTTTCATCGTATTCAAAATAATCCATTTTTGTGATCTTGGTAGAAAAAAGCTCTCACATGAGTAACTACTTTTTTCTCTCAATTGTAGTTTAATATAATTGAATATGCTTTCAAGTTCTTCTTACATTTGCCTTTATTTAAGTAATGTTTGTTATCAATTGAGGGGTTATCATGTAAAATTTACCATCTTTCAATCCATAATTGTTTCAAATTTATACTTGATCGGAATGAACAAGTGTTATGTCCAATTTCATGTAGTTGAAAGCACTGTCAACAAACTCTTTCCATGACGTGAATTTCATTCCACTGAGCATTACAAAATGCTAGAAAAAAAAATGATTAATAATTTCTGCTCTAACAGATTACTCATCAGCAATTTGAACCATACAATAAATCTAATTTTAACCTTCTTCACAACACTATAACTGATAAATTTATCGGTCATTTAACCTTTTTCACTACAGACCACACGATATAGTTGTTGATGATAGAATCTGTGATAAATATATAAGAACATAATGGGAGTGGAATGTTAGCATAACACAAAGGAAAGAGAGAAAAATGGTAAGAGGTGATTGTTTTTCAAACCATCCAATCCTTAACGGAACCAGCGGTGTTGGCAATGTTACCAATATCGGAGGTGTTAATTGCTATGTCACTGGTTGCAGTCTCTCCGCCATCGCCATACTTCTTATTTCTGATGTTTATGGTATTCTTTCTTTCTGCTGCTTAATCACCTTATTACAAACATTTTTATTATTTGCTTATATCATTTTGTAAAGTTCCAAACATTCAACTTTTGCTTACTTATCAAGAAACCTATGACTTGGGTCATCGTTATTGGTTATTTTTGTGATAGATTTCCTTGAATGGTAGTGTTTTATTTATAAACAGAAAATCAGAAAAGAACATGATATTTTGCTGTCACTTGTTATCACTTGCACTGCTATTGCTGTTAATTCCCTGTTTGGTGCATCTATTGTTTTGCTTCTACCACTGTTTTTACCTTTAGCCCATATCTTCATTTAATTAACATGCTCAATTTGACTTGCAGGATATAAAGCACCACTTTTAAGGTATGGGTTATCTTCAATGTCTACTTTCTATGACTAATTTTTTGTATTGTTAAAGAGTTCAAGTCTATTGATTAAAAATAAGTAAGATGACTAATATATAAGTAAAAAGACTCAAAAACATATTATTTTAAGGTTTTGGATCAGAAATAATAGTGTTATGATCTCTTATATAAACTTGTTTAAGACTGATGCATGCCGAATTCTTAGAAAAACTTTACAATGGTAAGTTTAAGGATAACTAATATACAAGTAGAAACAGAATAAACCAGTGTCTCTCCTCATCACACGGATCTCTTTGCTTATTCTCTTTCACTCTCTATGATGCTAAATGTAATATGCTCCCCTGATAAGTAACAAACGTGTTATGTATTGCTAGGAAAATTGGTGACAAGGTTGGAGATTCTGGGTATTATGTTGTGGTTCCTGACTTGTTAAATGACGACCCTCTTGATCCTAAGAATTTGAAAAGGCCAAATAATGTTTGGTTAAAAGACCATGAACCGGTTAGTTCTTACTCAACGATACATACTTGTTTCTAATTGACTTGCCAAGAAAAAATGTTGTTGCTTCTTTTCTTCAAATTTCAATCTTGGTGTCCTTCTTTCAATTTTCTGAACTGATTTTTGAAGAGGAGTAAATGTTGATGCTTGCATTGCATATTAAATTTGCAGGGAAAGGGTGTTGAAATTGCAAAACCTATTATTAAAGCCTTAAAAAGTAAAAATGTTTCTGCTATCGGAGCTGCTGCTTTCTGTTGGGGTGGTGAGTATTGAATTGGGTTTCTTTATCGTATCTTGCAATTTCAGGTTCTCTTTGGTATAAACTCAGAATGTAATGTGGTTTTTCATTTCTCAGCTAAGACAGTTACTGGTCTTGCAACAGCCAACCTTACCCAAGCTTCTGTGCTATTACATCCATCATATATCACTGTGGATGACGTCCGTGGTATGTATGATTTTTCAATGTTTAGAGAACTTTTGATATATATTGGTGAAAGTTTTAGATATGACTGAAACTTCTTATCGCAACTTTCACATCCCACTTTGTGAATGATTAAAAAGTTTGAAAGATGAGCAAAGGCTGTGATGATTTAGTCTTGTTACCATTTTTGAATGATTCAGAGGTTTGTAATGAATTACTTTCAGGCATTAAAACTCCCATTGCTATACTTGGAGCTGAACATGATTCACTCTCTCCTCCAAAGCTTGTAAAAGAGTTTAAACAAGTCCTAGATGCTAAACCAGAGGTATGATGAATCTTGTTTTCTTTTTGTGGTTATGTACTGTCATTTCATAGAAATTAAGTACTGTAATTAATTTTGTCTAACGAAAAATTTATCAAATCTCTCATGTAGTTTATCACCTGTGTACCGATTTTTGTCTTGTGCAGGTTATTAGTTATGTAAAAATATTTATGAACGCCTCACATGGTTGGGCTCTGAGGTATGACCCTAAAGATCCAACAGCTGTGAAAGGGGCAGAGGCGGCACACAAAATCATGATAGATTGGTTTGATAAGCATCTAAAGAAGTGAGAAATCCAGTGTGTGATTTTCATCGTACCGTCGTGTCCCTGTTGGAGGATGGAGAATGCTACCTATTTCATGCTCTTTTATTTTGAAAAACTATATTGTTAGGACCTATGTTAAGGGAGTGACAATGTGATAACAGAAAAATAAGACAAGTGAGTTTTTCATCTATAAATGCAGAGAGGTATTGAGTTTGAAGATGTTATTTTGGTATCTTTTCTATTCTATTACCAATTCCTTATATTGTTCTACTTCTTCAATTACACAATAACACAACAAGTTCTATTTCTTTTTCACGCTTTATTATACTATCATACAAGAACAAGTACACCATTGTTAGTCTTCTTCAGCTTGATCACTATCATAAGGGAGTGAAAGTAGAGACTCAGTATACACAATCATTTGGGATCCTCTTCGACCATCGTAATAGGATCGATGCTCTAGAAACTCTCCTTCGTTGTTACATTTTACCAATCCACTATCGCCATCTGTTCTTCCTACAATATCACCATTTTTTGTAGCGCAAATCAGTGAGAAACATTTAGTAGGAATCTCATCAACAGGCACATCAACACTCCTAGTCCAAGATGAGTGTATTTTGTACTCTTTCATCACCCATATTTGTAGTGGACATTCATGATACCCCATAACGTGTACACAAAGAAAATCTCCAAGTACTCTCAACTCGCAAAAATCAAACTGGCACGCCAGATCCTCAGGCAGAAGTATCTCTGAGAAACTCCTTTCTGTTAAATCAAAAACAACAATAACATTCCTTGATGCATCGTTACTATAAGCCAACCAATGAATAGCACCGTTCAAGAGCGACCCCGTTCTGGGATCATCACAGCAATTCATGTAAGACAGATGAATGCCCTCAATTTCTTTCCACGCATTAGCTCTGACAGAGAAAAACTCCACTCGCGTTGTTACAGCTTCTGAGTTCACATCGTAGGAGGCTTGAACCACCAAGTAATCATCCGTTGAAGGGTCGTACCCAAAACCATAAAGAAACGTGCAAAACATGACATCCATATTCCATGCAATAGGTGAATGACACACTTGTTTGTGGATACCTGTTGAAGGATTCCACAAACAGAGACTTTGGCCACAGTCCAAAAGCACAAACCCCCTACAAGAACCTAGGATTTGATCCCAGTAGAATTCTGGCTGCAGAGAGTTGAGGTTTAATGTAGCGGAAGCAGAATCATCGTGGAGGGGTGCATTGAAGTCTATGGATCGGGCTTCAGGGACAATAGATTCCAATAACAAAAGTCTCTCCGTGCTTGCTGCAGCAAGTTCAAAATGTGAAATTGCAAAGTTGGGATCAGAGATTAAAGAAAACCATGATCTACAGACACTTTTGAAACGAACCAGAGACTTGACCGGCAACCTCAACAATATCTGAATAATCAAAGCCCACGGCAGAACAGTGGTCCTCCTTCTCCTTACTCCTCTTCTATTGGTTCTCTTCATTTTACTTTCCTTCATTGTTCTGCATGCAGCATATGACTCGATATATAGAGAAGATAGAAGAACAGGACATAGCTGTTCCTTCTCTAGTACACTTCCCAAGCCTTTTCCTTCTTCAGTACTTTTCCTCAATGACCAGGTCATCCTTATCCCTTCAGTACATACCCCAAAATAAATGCGTCAATGGTCAACTAAATCATGCATATTTGCTTGCATTCACTAATATGATAAGGGTATTATATTCGATATATCAATATGTTTATTTTAAAATTAATAAAATATAATATGATATATATACATGATATATAAATATCAAAAAATATATATTAATTTTTTAAAATATAATAAATGTATGATTATTATTGTATGAATCCAACTTAAAATTATATGTATTAAAGTTGTCAACATAAAAAAATATGAATTATTATCATTGTAAAAATACAACTATTAAAAAACTCTCAAATAATGATTAATTTTAGTAACAAAAAATATGTTAAAGACTAATCTCTTAATTAAAAACCAATTATTTTGGTAACAAAAAATTTAGTGACCAACTTAAAAACTAATTCTTTTGATAGTCAAAACCTGGTAGCTAATGTTAATAACCAATTTAGAAATCAATTCCTAATGAAAACTATTTTAATTATTAATTTAGAGACCAATTATAATTTTTTAGAACTATTTTAGTTGTTAATTTTTAGTTTTAAAATTGGTACTTAAATTGATTACTGTATAATGACTAATTATTTGTTGTTACTAAAATTGGTTATTATTCAAAAAAATTCTTGTACTGTAATTTTATAAATTAGATACTTTACTAAGAAGTATCGATAAAATATCTTAAAGTATCAGATAAGGATACGTGTCAAACACATATACGTAATCCAAATTGAAGGATCGATGCATCTTAGCTAAGGTGGTGGAAAGAATGGTCAACTATTACTTTAGTCTAAATTTTTATAATATATGAAATTTTTTATTATCGTGTATTTATATTTCAATTTAAAATGTTTCTTTCTTTTAAATTTTATTTTAATTACTAGGAAGACTACTACTACTACACACATAAGATATTTGAGATACAGTATGAATAAACCAATTATTCTATTGATAATTCTAAATAATTAAAAACACAAAACATTTAAATAATTTTTGAAGTATTTAACATAAGAATGAGAACAATTTTACTACTATTTTTTCTTTCACTTTAGCATAGGAGTTGGCACGGTGACCAATCCAAAACAACTACTCTCACAATTTATATATATATATATATATATATATATATATATATATATATATATATAAACTTTCATTTGCTGGTTTCATTTCAATTTTAGGTTTTTGCTGGAAATTTCACCGGTTTTATATAATTATTATTTAAATTAGTGTAAACACAAACGCTATCGTGTCAGTACACATTTTTAAATTATATTAATAATTGATGATATTGTAATATTATTAAATTAATAAATAAAATAAAAATATATTTATAAAAAATAAAGTAAAATATATAGAGAAAATTTGAGAAAAATAACTGTTAATGAATAGTAAGAAAAAAAGAAGAAGAAGGAGGTAAGTTAATAGTTTTATAAAAACTTGTAAAAGTAACTATTAATTTTTAAAAATTTAATAAATAATTAAATTATAAATGATAAAATTAAAATTATGAAATGTGGACACAAAAAAAAAAATCTAATTTATATATAATTATAGATTTTATATATAGTTATAGATGAATGGACTCTATCAAGTCAAATCCTAGAATTGTCTCAAAACGTCCAAGACAAACAACCACAACACAACACGGATGCGCACCGATTTGATTTAAAGTTAGTATGAAAAAATTCCTCATAAATATTTATAAGAAACAATACAATGATTTCTTTTATAAGCTGATATTAATTTGTATATACGTTAAAAATTAGCTCTGAAAGAAGCAGATAGGGAAATTTTCATAAATTAATTTAATAAAATAATCTTAATTTTAAAATTTCAAGTTAATATTTGTAATTATTTTAAAAGCTCGATCTAATACAATATTAAAATTACAATACGAAAAGGATTATTTCGTTTAGTCCTGTTTCGATAGCAAAAAATTATTTTAGAAATTGATCATAGGTTTAAAAAATGAATCCAAACATGCACTAAAAAAACAAAATCCATAAACTCTTTTATTCTCATTCCTTGTTGGCATCGTTCTAAATTAGGGATGGCAACGGAGCGGGGACGGGTTTCGCTATCCCATATTCATCCCTGCATAAAAAATTCATCCCCATCCCCATACCCAAACCGAACGGGTATTAAACTTTTTTCCCATCCCCATCCCCACCGGGTAACGGGTATAATCTCATACCCATACCCGTACCCGTGTTCTAACTACTTCAATATTAATTCTTATAAAAGAATAAAAATTACGGTAAAGAAAACATAATATTATGAAATATTCAATATTAAGAGGATTTTCTTCGATGCCAAATATCTTAAAATAAATTATAATTGTTTACATTTTATATTAGAATACCAGATAAAATTTAATGTGAATCAAAACATTTATTAAATTTGCAAACTACAGCATTGATGAACTTAGTTGATAAAATTAAAAAATATTTCAAAAAAATATAAAAGGAAAACAAATATTCAAATTAAAATATATTTTAAATGTTTGTTTACTTCAATTTTTTAAATTCTAATGAATCTC